>PJUI01000073.1_pt1 | contig 144245 bp, 134 predicted proteins | sample 1512201 | NCBI WGS metagenome assembly PJUI01 (sample SAMN08177670, study PRJNA422409) | Feces metagenome, whole genome shotgun sequencing project. | isolation source: Chicken feces (2) enriched on wood chips | host: Gallus gallus | place: USA: Madison | collected 2015-01-15
ATTTATAACAGTCGATGGCGATGTGATTTCTGCCCGTCCTTCGGGAACAGAACCCAAGATCAAATTCTACTGTTCAGTCAAAGAAAGCTTGCACGATACCGCCGATTACCTCAATTTGCAAAATGTTCTGGAAGCGAAGGTAGATCGCATGATGAAAGACATTGTAGGCTAATGGAAAAGTGGAAACTCTTATCCTCAGCATATATCTGTAAAGAGCCCTGGGCTACACTGCGCAGAGATACTTGTGAGCTTCCAGATGGGCGGATCAATGACCATTATTACGTACTCGAATATCCAGACTGGGTAAATATGGTCGGGATTACTGAACATAACGAGCTTTTGGTCATTAAACAATACCGCCATGGGGCGGGCATTATTTCACTGGAAATTCCTGCAGGGACAACAGAGCCCGGAGAAGATCCCAAACATGCTGCCGTGCGTGAAATGCTCGAAGAAACAGGCTATCAATTTGAACAGATTGAAGAGATTGCTTCGCTTTATGCTAATCCGGCAACAAGTGGTAATATCACTTATACCTATCTCATGACGGGAGGTAAAAAAGTTCAGGAACAGTCATTGGATGAACACGAAGAAATCGATGTTTATCTGATCCCGCTTGAAGAAGCAAAAAACATGCTGCTGGACAACCAATTTAGTCAGGCCTTACATGCCAGTGCGCTCTTCTATGCTTTCAACAAATTAGGCTTGTTATAAAACAAGCCTAATTTTATTCTGTTTTTTTCATTCATACTTTTAATTTTCACTAGCCTTTTGATTTTTGTACCTTTGCATCATGGCAAGAGAAATTTTTGAAACCAAGCGAAAGGCCCTGAAAATAAATCTAAACCCAGAGATTTATGGAACCTTTGCAGAGATCGGTGCTGGACAGGAAGTCGCACGTAACTTTTTCAACGCAGGAGCTGCATCAGGCACAATTGCTAAAACAATGTCCGCGTACGACATGGCTTTCAGTGATGCAATTTATGGCGAAGAAGCAGATGGCCGGTACGTCAGCAGAACACGCCTAAAGAAAATGCTCTCCCATGAATTCGATCTCCTTACTCAACGACTTCATGGAGACAAATATTGCAACAAAAAATTCTTCGCCTTTGCAGATACGGTAACAACTCTTAATTTCACCAAGACAAATGAACCGCACGGCTGGATCGGACTTCGCTTCCAACATGAAGTCGGAGGCCCTACAAATGATATTATTGTCCACATAAGGCTGCTAGACAGTGACAATCAATTGCAGCAAAAGGTCTTGGGTATCATTGGTGTAAATTTATTGTTTGCGGCTTACTATTATGCGGACAATGTACAGACGATGATCGAATCCTTGGTCGACAACCTTTCCGTCGGATCTGTAGAAATTGACCTGATTAAGCTAAACGGTCCTTTGTTTGAAAACGTCAACCAACGCCTGATCAATTTATACCTGATTGCAAAAGGATTTGCTAAAGCAGCACTATTCCAACCTGATGGCAAAGCGGTCCAAATCAAGGATTATTTATACAAAAAGAACATCATTCTGCTACGTACCAAATACCGTCAGAAATCCCTTCCAAACTTTGACCTATTCAATCTTGCCGTTGAACAATTCAAGAAAAATACGGGAGCGACAGATGCAGATACCATTGTATTGATTGAGGTCTTAATGGGAAATGTTCTGGAGGACACCCATGAAATTACCGCTGAGGATCTTCAGGAATTTGCCTCTAGAGCAGACGAACTCTGCGCCACAGGCAATAATATTATCGTAAGCAACTTTAGAAGAAACAATCATTTAGCGGAATTTATCAGCAACTTTAAGCCGAAAAATATCGGTATTGCAACAAACGTTTATAATTTAAAAAACATTTTCAATTCGGATAATTATAATAAGGAACTATACACCAATGAACTTCTTTCCTATATCTCGGGAATGTTCAATAAAAATGTGAAGCTCTACGCCTATCCGTATCTATTGAAAAAAGAAAATAAGATTATCACAACTCATAATATGCCTGTTTCTGAAGAAGCCAAACCACTTTTTGAATTCTTAATTAAAAATGGCTATATCATAGATATTGAAAATTACGACGAGAAATTTGTAAAAACCGTATAAGCATATTGTCTTTAAATTTTAATTCGTTATATAGCCCAATTTCGTTAAATTGGGCTATATTTATTTTTAGGCCTTATGAAGCAAGAAGATGTAATACTGGTGGACGAAAACGATACAATGATCGGTAGCATGGAGAAATATGAAGCCCATGAAAAGGGTCTATTGCATCGTGCTTTTAGTGTATTTTTGTTCAATGACCGAGATGAATTACTCCTACAGCAAAGAGCATGGAATAAATACCACTGTGGGGGGCTTTGGACCAATAGCTGCTGCTCCCATCAACGATTGGGAGAAGGTAATGTAGAAGCCGCCAAAAGGCGCTTAATAGAAGAGTTGGGGATTCCATCAACTGATCTCCATGAAGCTTTCTCATTTGTCTATAAAGCCTCATTTGACAACGGACTTACAGAACATGAGTTCGATTATGTCTTAATTGGAAAATTTAATGGAACTCCAGAAATTAATCCAGAAGAGGTTGCTGCGACAATATACAAGGGTCAACAGGAAATTCAAGATGAAATAAAACGTTCACCTGAGCAATTCACCCCTTGGTTCAAAATGATCTATCAACGCGCTTTTGCCACATACTTTAGTGACTATAAAGACAAATTATAATGGTCCTAAACGATAAAAAAGGAGCCTGCTTTTTATGCCCTTCTGCTTAGCGGGCCATTATAAGAATTTCTTATAGATGGAATATAAAACCTTGAGGTCATTTTCCACCAGGAATGCCGTATTGACATCCTGTTGAATATAGTGAATCTTAAACGCTTTTATTGCCGCATCTAGATTACTTACATCATAGCCTATAATACGTAATGCCATTTTTGGATTAAAGTCTGCTGGCGGGGTTTCTAAATAGTAATCATACCAAAAACCAAATCCTTGATCAGCTAACTTCTTCCAAGGAAAACGCGAAGGATCATTTTTTCGGGTTGGTGCCAAATCCATATGTCCAATAAAATTTGCCTGAGGAATTTTATAGGTATTTTTTAAATACGTCAACAGTTGCACTAACGCATTTATCTGCGCATCCGTCCATGGATCGGTGGTGCCATTATTGTCCAATTCAATACCAATAGAAGAAGAATTCAGATCCGTGTCATTTCCCCATTTTCCCAAACCTGCATGATGGGCACGATAGAGGTCATTGACCATTTGGACAACCTTTCCATCTCTACCTACCACGTAATGAGAACTTACACCCGCTTTCGCAGAATGAAAGGTGCGAATTGTCTGACCCAGAGAATCTTGTGCTGTATGATGAATAACGACAAAATTGGGTTTACGTATTCCAAAATTAATGGACGCAATCCATTGTTGATCGTTGACGTTCACTTTTTCCAATTGTCCTGTAACGGGCGATTGTTTATACAACTTTGAAAACTCCTTTGCTTGTTTCTTATATACTTTCTCGGTCTTCGCATATTTTCCACCTGCACAGGACGCAAGCAATGCTGTCGCGACAAAAAGATTGATTGATAATTTTACTATTTTCATAACGAAATGTTTCAACGCAAACTAAGGCAAATTTGCCAACAAAAGCAAATTTAATCGGTTCCGCCTCTTTCCTCAAGCGCCATCTGAGGGCCAATGTTGACTCACAGCTCACATTTTATACAAAGAAGCCCAAACATGTGCTTGGGCTTTCATTCTATTATAAGTAAGTGTTCTGTGTAAATGCTGTAAATTATCTTTATATTATTTTAATGCACTGACATTCAATTTACCCAAAAATCCTTTCAATTCATCCAAACTATATCCGTTCCCTCTTACGGTAATCAGATAGCGGTCTTTTTCCAGATAACTGATTTCGGAACGTTTTGACACAGAGCCTTCCACTCCCTTAGTATCGGTTGTTTTTGCTCGTTTTCCTTCGAACTCACCCGTTTTCTCGGTTTCGTTATCCGTGATCTTCTCCGAATCCATCATAAATCCCATTTGCGCTAAACCTACAATAGCAGAAGCCGTTTCTCCGGCACCGTCAAGGACACTGACTTTGATATCTTTTTGGGAATCGGCTGAATAGGTTGCTTCCCCGGATATTACACCCGCACCATATACTGATCCAGCAGAATACGATGTTCTTTTCAAGCCATCTAAACTTTCAGGTAAAAAAGCTTTTAATTCATCTGAACGCAGTGGTTTTTCGGATTTCAATTTGGCTTGTAATTCCTCCAATTTCTTAGCGCCATCATTTAGATTGTCTAAATTGGATACGCTCTTGACCACGTCGGAGATTCCAGTCTCTTTTTCTTTATCACTTTCCGCCCCATCACCGGATTTACTGTTACCACAACTCGCGACCAAAATACCTACACCTAAAAGAATAGGCAACACGTTGAATTGTCTTTTCATAATTATCATTTTTAGATAAAACGTTAGAAAGATAAAAATAATATAAACGTGCACGTTTTAAAATAAATGGATAACTCATTACTCACACGAATCCATATTAACATCGATGTCAATGAAACTAAATAATTTAAATAAGCCAATAGGATTAAACAGACCTAGACAGAACACTCCATAAAAAAGCCCCTACTATTTCATAGGGGCTTTTCAGTTATATTACACCGGAATTATGCTTCGGCGTACTCTTCAATAGAAGGGCATGAACAAATCAAGGTACGGTCACCTTGCGAATCGTTCACACGGCCAACTGAAGGCCAGAATTTACGATCTCTTACATATTCTAATGGATATGCAGCTGTTTGGCGGCTATATGGTCTATCCCACTCATCGGCAGTAACCACAGACGCTGTATGTGGGGCATGTTTCAATACATTGTTTGCTTGATCTACATCTCCTGCTTCAACTGCAGCAATCTCTTCACGGATAGCCACTAACGCATCACAGAAACGATCAAGCTCTGCTTTAGACTCAGATTCAGTCGGTTCAACCATTAACGTTCCTGCAACAGGGAAAGAAACTGTTGGCGCGTGGAAACCATAGTCCATTAGGCGTTTTGCAATATCCGCAACCTCAATACCAAAGTTTTTGAACCCACGGCAATCCAAGATCATTTCGTGTGCACAACGTCCGTTTGTACCCGAATATAGTACCGGATATGCATTTTCCAAACGTGCTTTAATATAGTTTGCATTTAATATCGCTGTTCTTGTCGCATTTGTCAGACCATCTCCGCCCATCATGGAAATGTAAGCATGAGAAATAAGCAAGATCGATGCTGAACCAAAAGGAGCTGCTGAAACAGCAGAGATACCTTCTTCACCCGAAGTAGAAACAACTTCATGATTAGGTAAGAAAGGAACCAAGTGTTTTGCAACACCGATAGGTCCCATACCTGGGCCCCCTCCACCGTGAGGAATACAGAATGTTTTATGTAAATTCAAGTGACATACGTCAGCACCAATATGACCAGGGCTTGTCAATCCAACCTGTGCATTCATATTCGCTCCGTCCATATACACCTGACCACCATTTGCATGGATAATTTCACATACCTCAATGATAGACTCTTCAAAAACACCGTGTGTAGATGGGTAAGTCACCATGAGGGAATTTAAGTTAGCTGCATGTTCTGTCGCTTTAGCTCTTAAATCTGGAATATCGATATTTCCTAATTCATCACATTTTACAACAACAACCTTAAGTCCAGCCATCGAAGCTGAAGCAGGGTTTGTCCCGTGTGCAGAAGCAGGAATCAAACAAATGTTACGTCCATGATCACCACGGCTTTCATGATACGCACGGATAACCATCAAACCAGCATACTCGCCTTGAGCGCCTGAGTTTGGCTGGAAGCTCATCTTCGCAAAGCCTGTAATTTCAGATAACCAATCGTTCAGCTCACCGATCATTTGCATATATCCTGAAGTTTGATCTGCAGGAGCAAAAGGGTGTAAACCGCCGAATCTCGCCCAAGTAACTGGCACCATCTCGGCTGTAGCATTCAATTTCATTGTACATGAGCCCAATGGAATCATAGAATGACAAAGTGAGAGGTCTTTTGCTTCCAAAGATTTGATATAGCGTAACATCTCATGTTCAGAGTGATAGCTATTAAAGTTTGGATGTGTTAGGTAGGCAGAAGTCCGTGCTAAATCAGCTGGAATTGAAGAACCTAAATTCTCTTCTAATGCTTCAAAATCCACATCGTTCAATGTTTTACCCTGAATTTTAGCAAATACCTTAACGATCGTCTTAATATCCTCGTATGTCGTTGTTTCGTCGATAGCGATTGAAACTTGTGAACCGTTATAATAGAAATTCAATTCGTTGTTTAATGCTTCTGACTTCAAAGCACCCGCATGCGCTCCTAAATCTACTCGCAAAGTATCAAAATAAGCCGCATTTAACTGCGTATAACCCAATGACTGTAATGCTTGATCTAACAGGTTAGCCAAGGCATTGATACGTGATGCAATATTTTTGATTCCTTCTGGCCCGTGGTAAACGGCATAGAAAGAAGCCATAATAGCTAAAAGAGCTTGTGCAGTACAAATATTTGAAGAGGCTTTATCACGGCGGATATGTTGTTCACGAGTCTGCAAAGCCATGCGTAACGCATATTTGCCATTTGAATCGGAAGTGACACCAATGATACGACCTGGGATATTACGTTTGAAGCTATCACGTGTAGCAAAATATGCTGCGTGAGGACCGCCAAAGCCCATAGGTACACCAAAACGTTGCGAGTTACCGACAACAACATCTGCTCCCCATTCTCCCGGAGGCGTCAATAACGCCAAACTCATTAAATCTGCCGCCGCACATACGGTAATATGCTTACTGTGAGCTGTAGCTGTAAATGATTGATAATCGACAATAGAACCATCAGCCGCCGGATATTGGACAAATGCCGCAAATACATCATCCGTCAATTCTGATTCAGCAATAGCTGTAATTTTTAATTCGATACCGAAAGACAAGGCACGGGTCTTCAAGACGTCGATCGTCTGCTTATAGGCATTTTCCGAGACCAAGAATACATTTGCATCTTTATTTTTTCGAGCTGAATAAAGCATAAACATCGCCTCGGCAGCAGCTGTAGCCTCATCCAACAACGAAGCATTTGCAATTTCTAAACCTGTAAAATCGCAAATTACCGTTTGAAAGTTTAATAGTGCTTGTAACCTACCCTGTGCAATCTCCGCCTGATAAGGAGTATACTGTGTATACCATCCTGGGTTTTCAAATACATTGCGTTGAATTACACCCGGAAGGATTACATCGTAGTAACCTTGACCAATAAAAGATTTAAAAACTTTATTTTTCTCAGCGATCTCTGCAATACGCTTTAAATAGGCAACCTCAGACAATGCTTTAGGAAGATTTAAAGGTTTTGGAGCACGAATTTGAGAAGGGACCGTTTGGTCAATAAGTTGGTCAATTGACGAAACGCCTAATTTAGCCAACATTTCATTCGCTTCAACTGGACTTGGGCCATTGTGGCGACTTTCGAATTTTTCTTGGAAGTGTATATTGCTCATGTGTGCAAAAAGTTAACGCTTATAGACAGTTAGCGACATAATAATTAGGCAATTAACTCTCTTATAAACAGTCGTTTTTTGGATGAGCAAAGATAGCAAAATAAATGACTGAAAACGAAGCAAAAAAGTGTATAAAAAGTCAGTTTTACCGAGCTATCGAAATGCAATCGATTGTCTTTATCAAATCAGATTTAGAATAAATACAAACATAGCGCCTGTTCATTATCAATATAACAAACAATAAAACATTCGACTGCTACTATTTTAAGAAAACACCCTGTTAACTGCTATTTACCTCACTCATTTCTTTCTTTATATTCCTATTCTTTTTTGTAATGACCATGATTTTTCAATAAATTAGTATATGTACCAATTGTAAAGCGACTTTCTGCTAAGTACGGGCACTTTTTTGACATGGATTTCAGATATGCCGGGAATACTCCATTATCATGAATCTGGAAGAAAAAAGATGATCTGATTAGGGTGTCTATTTTGACGAACGCAAATTATCACAATAAACGAATATCATTTCTTTTTTAACTAATATAAAACAGCGAAGTAACGATTATAAATCATGAGAAAACAGGTAACAGACAGTGTTCTTTTAGTTAGACCCTCTGTCTTCCGTAAAAATGAACAGACAGCAGTCAACAACTTCTTCCAAAAGGACATTGCAAATCTCAGTGTTGAAGAAGTCAACAAAGAAGCGCAGGGCGAGTTCGACGCGCTAGTGAATGAGCTGAAGTCACATGGAATTTTGGTGACCGTCATTCAAGACGACGAGAAATCAGAAAGTCCAGACAGTATTTTTCCCAATAATATTGTTTCCTTTCATCAGGATGGAAAAATAATTTTCTATCCCATGTTTGCCCCCAATCGTCGAAAAGAACATTTATTGGATTTTGAAGGTCCATTAAAACAGAATGGTTATTATGTAAAACTAACCAAGGATTTAAGTGAAGCCGAAAACAATAAACAATATTTGGAGGGCACTGGCGCACTGGTTTTGGACCGCGCTCACCGTATAGCCTATTGCGCCTTATCCGAAAGAGCGGACAGAAGTATGCTCGATGAATATTGTAGAACGGAAAACTATACACCAGTTGTATTTCACGCCTTTCAAACGGTCAATGGAGTGCGCAGACCTATCTACCATACTAACGTAGTTCTAGCGGTAGGTGAAGATTTTGCCATCCTATGCCCCCAGGCAATCGATGATCAGCAGGAACTTGAAGCCCTGCTAAAGAGCCTAAAAGATACCGGCAAAGAGATCATTGAAATCAATGAAAACCAGCTCGAATCTTTCGCGGCAAACTGCTTACAGGTAAGAAATAAATATGGAAATCGGTTTATCGTACTGAGCAATCAGGCCTTATCCTCCCTCACCTTATATCAAACGGCTCAATTAGAAAAGCATGGCAAAATCATTCATCAGGATCTCCATGTCATTGAGACCTGTGGTGGCGGAAGTGTTCGCCATATGATGGCTGAAGTCTTTCTTCCAAAAGAAAAAGTTCTTGCATAGCGATCAATAGATCTGCCAACAAGCGCTATTACATGTAGACTTCATAAGCTTAGATCTAATGACTGTAAATAACGAAGCCCCTAAAATAATACTTTTGGGGGCTTCGCCGTGTCCAACGGAATCTTCTCTATCGTTTTATGCAATTAGAACGAATATCTTAATCCCAATTGAAATTGGTATGGGTTACCTGAAGGTGACACGATACCAGAGTTGTTCAATCGATAATTAAACTGCTGTTTAACCGGGTCGAATGCTGGTATTTCAGGAGTTCCATTTGCTGCCGCTGTTTTTGAGACGGCATATAATGATTGATTACCTAAAGATTCATTGACTCCCCAAGTTTTCTTAAATAGATTGGCCACATTGAATACATCGGCCGAAAGCTCCAACGCGTGTGTCTTGTACAGGTTAAATTTCTTCGCTATTCTTAAATCAATCAAACCATAAAAACTGTTGATCCCGCCATTACGTTCCGCCATCTTACCTTCATACTTTTTGATATAATCTTTCAGACTTTGACTAGCTTCACCATTCGCCAGCAAGGCATTCATCGCATCTGCCAGGGCTTTCGGTGTGCTGGCACTATTGGGATCAAAAATAAAGGCTAAATCGTTCGAATTAGAAACAAAATCTCCATTAATATTACCTCCCGCCAACAAGCTATAACGTGTGCCGCCAATTCCTGAATAGCGAACACCTATACTGACGCCATAAAATGTGGGTAGCGTACCATAAATAACGATTTTATTGCGGAACTGGTTATTCGAATAACTCATCTTGCTCAAATCTCTTGGATCATCTTTTACAGCAAGTGATAAAGTTGCTGTATTGGCCACATTTCCATTGTAGGATGTGTTGTCCTTCGCATCGTTCCACGTGTAACTTACAGAAATTGAACCATCTTTGTAGTATTGATAGCTCGCATCCAGCACAACTGCAAATTGATTCACTTTGCCCTCAGAGTTTAATTCTAAGACACGGCCAAACTTATTAGAAATCCTTCCCTGTTTCCAATCTGGAACACCATTGACAATAGCCGTCGCCGGTACGAATACCCCGCGGTTATCTTCATTCGCCAATCTAAAGAACGGATCTTGAACCATATTGCGATCAACATACATGTAGTTGTTGCGTCCTAGATTCATATATCCTGAAAGGCTCGCTTTTAACTTTTCTGTAAAGAAATGCGTGTAAGATACGTTGGCCTTGTACACCACTGGTATTTTAGCGTCAGCGCCATAGGTATTGATTGTAGGCACTTGAAACTGTTCCAAGGTCGGTGTTGTAGACGGATCTTTTCTGTATCCCACAAAATTAGGTGTTGGTACATCATTGCCACGAACATCCACCGTTGCGAAATGTTTCCCATCAAAAGTCAGGTTATTGATGGTCATATAATTATTGATATCAGATGCAAAGATACCTGCTCCCACGCGGAAAAAATCTTTTCGTTCTTCATTCACATCCCAAGTCATCTGGAAACGAGGCTGTACAACGAAGGATTTCAACTTGTGATCTGTACGTACACCCACTTCTTTCAGCAATTCTTCATTCAGTGGAGAGGTTGGATAATGACCATAATCCAATCGTAGTCCCGCAACCAAATCCAATCCTTTTGCCAATTTGGTCTGCAACTGTCCATACGCACCAGCATTAAAGATCTTCCCGATAACAGTTGGATCTGCCACTAATGGGACTTCCCGATAAAATGCATAAGGTTTTAAGTTTGCAAAATTCTGCAATGCTGTATTGGTCGCATCGTCTCTAAAATGAAAACGTCCGTTAACTTCACTACCATAAATCGAATTTGCATGTGTATACATCAAATCCACACCAAAAGTATAATTGATATTGTCTGTACTGTAATAAAGGTTATTGACTAATTGTACGACATTATTTTTAAAGGACTCCTGTGCAAACCGGTGGCCGCCTAATTGAATATTCGTTGATAAGTTACTTCCATCAATGGTAGACACCACATTCTCTACAATGGCACGGGGAATATTTTGACTAGGCAACATGTCTCCAGGACTACTTTTTTGAAAAGTATACAAGTGTTGCAATTTCAGTTCATTGGTAAGTTTTGGAGAAATGGAAGTCCGTAAAGTTGCTAAAAAACTGTTGTCAATATTCTTGTCGTTTCCGTATGATTCATATAAATTAATGGCAGTATTATCCTCTAGACCAAGCTTATTGAGGTCACTGGTAAAGTTGTCACGGATCGTCAATAAGTTTTTCTCGTTAATTTGCCAGTCTATACGGCCAAATATAGCATCAGAATTCCGCTTCTTATCGAAAGAGCCATACTGCCTATCATTGCTCAATCCATATTTTTCACGCCCTATACGAATATACTCGTCTAAAGTCGACTGTGTAACATTGAAACGCTTTTCATCTGCTGGCGAATTGATATCTGCGATAATCAACGGACGAGCATCGCGCTGATGATCCCAGGCCACAAAATAATGTAATTTATCTTTAATAATTGGACCGCCTAATGTAAATCCGTATTGATAAGTAGAGAAATCATTGCTTCGCTTATTTCCTCTAATATCGTATGGGCTGGACAACCAATCTGCCCTTGAATAAATCCATGCGCTTCCGTGCGTTTGATTTGTTCCTTGTTTGGTTACCGCACTGACTGTTCCGCCGCCTGCTCTTCCGTAAGTCACATCATACTGGTTGGTGACCACTTTAAATTCACGAACTGCTTCTATCGAGATGGAGAAAGGGGCACCGCTACGGCTGGTTGTCGAACCTGCAGAAGTCGGATTTTTGGCATTCATACCATCAATCGTAAAATTAGTAGAAGAGCCCAACTGGCCGCCAATATTATCTCCTTTACTTAAAGGGGAAAGATCCATTAACGACGTAAAATTCCGACCGTTTACAGGCAACTTCGCGATATCCTTTGCGGTAACGGCTGTTGCAGCACCTAGATTTTCAATTTTATTCTTTAGCGTACTTACCCCGATCAATTCAACGGTTTCCAAAACATTTGACGTATTTTGAATAGGGATGGTTAAGCGCACGATATCACCCTGATTTAAATTAAATCCCGAACGAACTTGTTCGCCATAACCTATATAAGTTACTTTGACGGTATATGGACCACCTAAAGGCAACTCCTTAAAGTTAAAGTCACCATTTGCATTGGTTGAGGTTTTCGTTGTGAAACCGGTCGATTCATTACGGACTTCGATTGAAGCTCCATGAACTCCTTTGTTATTCTCATCCGTCACCTTTCCGGAAAAACCCGCTTGGGTTGTTTGGGCGTACAAACCTGTCCCAAATGCAATGGCACACGTCGTAAGTAGAATTTCTTTCATTTAGTTGTTGGTTGTGATAATGAAAGCAAAACTACATCCAAACTGTTAACAGAAGCTAAACGAAATATTATGAAATTATAAACAAAGCATTTCAACGTATATATAAATAAAATGAAACCTATTCCCGAAAAAATAAGGCGATATCAGAACGTGCAACACGAGAATTTTAATATAGGAATAGAAATATACCGATATCTGAAATAAAAATCATGATATAGCAGAAAGCAATAGAAATGAAAACGAAAGAGGGTTCTTTCCGTCTAATAATATCTAGTACTTTCACAAAAAAGTCAGCCGAAGCTGACTTTCTAATATAAGATCGTAAACTTAAAATCCAATGGATTAAAGTACTTGTAAAGATCTCTAAAGAGGTTATCACCGTATTTGACATAAAGTAAAGCGAAATTTTCAGAGCGTTCCTGCAGCCCTCCACCAGGAAAGAGCTTTTCCTTTACATTATCAATATCCGTTAGAGCATGTTGATGGTTCCGCTTTTCGGCTTTCATCAGCTTTTTCTCCAAATTATTGATCGCTTTTTTTAGCCGTGCTTTTACGGCTTCAGTGCTAGGCCCTAAACTTGGATCGATCTTATGGGTTCGTAACCTTATTTTACCAAAAATAGCATTCAGTTCCATCCATTCATCATTGAGATTCAGACGCTCCTTCGTATGGCGCCGAACATATTCTTTTTTCAGTACCTCTGCTGGCCGGAAGATACTCTTAAATGTAAGGTCAACACGAAACAACTTAGCTGCAACGTTATCCTCGGTTATCATCGCAGAATTGCGCGGTATCAAAATCGGAAAATCGATGTGATATTGGTCAAAGTTGGACTTCAGCTGCATCCAATAGACCATCTCAGCTCCACCTCCAATGTACGCGAGATTCGGAAGTATAATCTCCTGGTACATAGGCCGCATCACCACATTAGGGCTGAAACGCTCCGGATAACGCTCAATCTCATGCTCTAGCTCTGCTTCGGTAAAATAAATATTCTGATGCAATACTTCGTATCGGCCATCAGCGGTCAGCACCAGGCGCTCTCTAAATTCGTCTGTCAAATAAAAAAAATTGATCTCCCTAGCATGCACCTGCGTAGAGAACCCGTTGGCTTCCAGTTCCTCTGATCTCGCTTTTATTGCTTTAAAGCTTTTTTCAGTTAAGATATCTTCCTTAATAATTGGTTTGAAAAGATTTTTCAATTCTCTGTCATCCGCATCGATGATCACAAGACCATAGGATTTAAACAGTTCATTGACCATATACCGTGTTGCATCCGCCAGTCGATCATGTTTTAGATACGCGTCTTCCACAATACGGGTAAGTCTAGCAGAATTTTCGGATATCCCTAAAATATTTGTATACTGCTTTACCGCATCAACAATTGTCGCCGTATCCATTCGTCCTGTGGCAGATACAGCAGGAGTATCCCAGCCAATTTTCTTTCCAAAAACTTTTGTATGGTTGATTTCCTCAAAATCATGATCCTCGGTTGCCATCCAATACACGGGAATAAAATTTTTATCAGGATGTTTGGCATGTAAATCTTCAGACAGCCGTATAGCGGTCATAATCTTGAAAATAAAATATAAAGGCCCCGTAAAAATATTAAGCTGGTGCCCCGTGGTTATCGTATAGGAATTCTGATCCAGCAACAGCTCTATATTGGCAGCAACTGCCGGAGAACCTTTTAATAGTTCGGCATATTGCTTTTTAAGCCGCTCCACAAGAATTTTTCGGTGAACAAAAGGCTTCTTTTCAATTACCTGCTTTTCAAAGCCGGCCCAGGTGGGCCAGTTTCCAACAAAAGGTTTTAAGGCTTCATCATGAGCCAGATAGGCCAATAAAGTCTTAGAAAAGCTATTTGTTTCACTATATTCTATATAAGTTGCTTTCATCTGCAAGTATTATTATTCATTGTCTATTCTTAATTGTATCACGAAAATCTCTCCAGCGGCTTGATAGGTTAGACCATCCAGACTCAGCAGCCTCCTTCAATGTCATCAATCCAAAGTGATGGAACCCCAATGAATTATCGGATCTCACGAATCTGGTTTCAGCAGACCATAATTATTAAAGAGCGCAAACGTTACAATTTTGTTTTTTGCCTTGGCAAAATAGTGAATTTTCACAAAAAGCTGGTCCTGCTTTTAAATTATATCATTTTACTGACAATTGCATACAAGCCTTCATGACTTCGCATACCCAAACAAGCAATGAAAGCGAAAGAAGGCTCTTTCTGGCAAATAAAATTAGACACTTTCAGAAAAAAAGACGGAGCTCCCTGTATAAGGAACCCCGTCTTTTTTTATCATTTATAAATGATACTATTATTTTCTTACAATCTCTCCATATAAATCGAAATCTTCAGCGCGATCGATTTTCACCTGAACAAAATCACCGATACGTGCATAAGAATCTGCGGCCGGAATTAATACTTCATTGTCAACTTCGGGAGAATCATATTCTGTACGGCCAATAAAATAGTCACCGTCAACACGATCAACCAATACTTTATACGTGTTACCCACTTTTGACTGATTGATTTCATAAGAAATACCTTGCTGCACTTCCATAATCGCTTCTACACGCTCTTCTTTTATTTCCTGTGGCACATCATCTTCCAATGAATGCGCATGTGTTTTTTCTTCGTGAGAATAGGTAAAGCATCCCAATCGGTCAAAACGGGTTTCTTCCACCCATTCTAACATTTCCTGGAAGTCTTGCTCCGTTTCACCGGGGTACCCACAAATAAGGGTTGTACGCAGTGCGATATCCGGAACTTTATCACGTATCGCTTTGACAAGATCGATCTGTTTCTGTTTCGTTGTGCCTCTTCGCATAGACCTCAACATTGGATCAGAAATATGCTGCAATGGCATATCCAAATAATTACAGATATTCGAACGTTCATTCATTGCATCCAAAATATCCATTGGGAAGCCAGAAGGGTATGCATATTGAAGCCGGATCCATTCGATTCCATCGACATCCGACAAATGACGCATCAGATCAGAAAGATTTCGTTTTCCGTAGATATCGAGACCGTAATAAGTTAGATCCTGTGCGATTAAAATTAATTCTTTTGTCCCATTAGACGCTAAGTATTTAGCCTCTTTGACAAGATCATCAATGGATTTAGAAACGTGTTTGCCACGCATTAAAGGAATTGCACAAAATGAACAAGGACGGTTACAACCTTCAGCGATCTTAAAATAAGAAAAATGCGAAGGGGTCGTCAATAGCCTCTCCCCTAATAATTCATGTCTATAATCAGCCCCTATGGACGACAACAGATCCGGCAGATCATTTGTACCGAAATAAGCATCAACATTGGGAATCTCAGACTGCAATTCAGGTTTATAACGCTCCGAAAGACAGCCTGTAACGATCACTTTATTGATTTTACCCTGGTCTTTTAAGTCTGAATACTGCAAAATAGCATCAATAGATTCCTGTTTCGCATTATCAATAAATCCACAGGTATTAATTACCACAATATCATTCTCTTGAATATTTGTGGCTTCGTGGACAACCTCCATCTGATTGCCCTTCAACTGGCCCATCAGCACCTCACTGTCGTGAATATTTTTCGAACAGCCCAAGGTCACCACATTCACACGTGGTTTATTGATCAAAGGGACTGATTTCGTGTATTTTGTCTTCATATGATTAGAAGGGAGACTCTATTTAAAAAGGGAGTCTACAAATTCCTTTTTGTTAAACAACTGAAGATCACCAATTTTTTCGCCTACACCAATGTATTTCACCGGAATCTTAAATTGATCGGATATACCAATTACGACACCGCCTTTGGCGGTTCCATCAAGCTTTGTCAATGCCAAAGCATTCACATCTGTAGCCTGCGTAAATTGCGTACATTGTTCAATCGCATTTTGCCCAGTAGAAGCATCTAGAACCAATAAAATTTCATGTGGTGCACCAGGGACAACCTTCTGCATCACATTCTTGATCTTGGTCAGCTCATTCATTAAACCGACCTTATTGTGCAAACGACCTGCGGTATCAATGATACACACGTCCTCTCCATTTGCTACGGCCGATTTTACAGTATCATAGGCTACTGAAGCGGGATCCGAGCCCATTGCCTGAGCTACGACACGTACGCCCACACGCTCTCCCCATAATTTAAGCTGATCAACCGCCGCTGCGCGAAAGGTATCTGCTGCGCCCAGCACAACTTTACTGCCAGCTTGTTTAAGCTGGTGAGCGAGCTTGCCAATGGTAGTCGTTTTACCGACTCCGTTAACACCGACAACCATAATGACATAGGGTTTATGATCACCGTAATTGAAATTCTCAAAATCAGCACTGTTATTTTCTGCCAATAAGGTTTGAATCTCCTCTTTTAGCAAGCTGTTTAACTCGGAAGTAGAGACATATTTATCGCGGGCTACGCGGGCTTGTATGCGATCAATGATCTTTAAAGTAGTTGTAACCCCTACATCAGAAGTAACCAAAACCTCTTCCAAATTGTCCAATACATCATCATCGACTGTTGACTTACCGACGACTGCTTTTGTTATTTTGGAAAGAAATCCTTCTTTTGTTTTTTCCAGTCCCCTATCTAAGGCCTGTTCTTCTTCTTGCGTTTGTGGTTTTTTCTTAAAGAAATCAAATAATCCCATGGAGTGTTGTAGTGAAAATTGATGTTCAAATATAAACAAATGTCCTCAACAAAAAAAGCCCTTTCGGTAGGATACCAAAACGGCTATTTTTATCGAATTCTTTTTAAAGAAAAACTTTAAAAAAGGAAAATACTACTAGTTATTTTTGAGCTGCTGCAACTGCCTCTTTCACTTTATCATTGTGAATCATACCTTCTTTGAATGTATATGCGCCAGTTTTTGCAGATTTAGTAGTAATAATAACCTTTGTAAATTCTTTACCGCCACCTTTTTGTAACGATGCAACTGCTTTCTTTGCCATGGTATATTAATATTTTACTCAGCCCTCATTGCAAGTGCCAAGATGGGTGAATTACTTAATTTCTTTATGAACAGTAACTTTTCTCAATACTGGGTTGAATTTTTTCAACTCTAAACGCTCAGTTGTGTTCTTTTTGTTTTTAGTAGTGATGTAACGAGACATTCCCGGAAGACCACTTTCTTTGTGTTCAGTACATTCTAAGATAACTTGTACTCTATTTCCTTTTTTAGCCATTGTTTTACTTTATTTTGAATCCTATTATAGGATTGAAATTCATGAATAATCTTAATGTAACAGGCGAGATAATCAATTAGATTGACCCTTTAACGATAAATTTATTGATCGCTGCTGTAATCCCGTTCTTGTTGATAGTCTTGATAGCAGAAGTAGATACTTTCAACGTAATCCAACGATCTTCTTCTGGAATGTAAAAACGTTTCGTTTGTAAATTTGGATAGAATTTACGTTTAGTTTTAACGTTTGAGTGAGAAACGTTATTTCCTGTTAACGCCGCTTTGCCTGTTAAATCACAAATTCTTGACATGATATTATTTTTTTGTTGTCTTTATTACAATATGTTAATCCTTTGCACTCTCTGCAAAGAGTTTGCAAATATCTATATTTTTTTTTAGATAAGCAACAAGATTATGGGAATTATTTTTAAAAATAGTTCTACACAGGAATGGTAATGGCAAAAATAAAGGATTTTATTGTATTATATTTGCTTTGTAAAGAAAAATAGTTTTCAACAATTCACATTTATGAACAAATATCTTCGCAAGGGTCTAAGGGAAATAATCATCGGTGTTCTGCTGGTCATCTTGGGATATTACCTTATGGAACAGCGTTCTAATTGGTATAAACTCGCTATGCTTGCCGGGGTCATCGTATTTAGCATCGGCTTCCTTACGTTAATCTATCGGATGATTCGCAAAGTGGACCGAAATGCCATTATTGAGATGCGTGAAGAAGCTCATAAAAAAGAAAAAGAAGGAGATGCTGAATAAAACTAGAGGTATAGTCTTAAAAACGACCAACTATTCGGAAAGTAGCCTTGTTGCCCAGATATATACAGAAGTCTTCGGTATGCAATCCTACCTGATTACCGGAGCAAGGAAGCCTAAAGCGAAGATCAAGGCCAATATCCTTCAACCCTTACATTTACTTGAAATTGTCGCCACTCACAAAGACAATGGTTCGCTGCAGCGGATTTCCGAAGCTCGTCAAGTCCCTGCTTTACAAGAAATCCCCTATGATATTGTCAAAAGCTCGCTCGCTCTTTTTCTGAATGAAATACTCTATAAAATTCTGAAGGAACAAGAAAACGACAGCTACCTTTTTGAATTTATCCATCACTCTATCTGCTGGCTGGATGAAACTCATTTAAATCTAGCCAATTTTCATCTCGTCTTCTTAATCAAACTGACACGTTTTCTCGGATTCCATCCTGCTGAATCAAAACAGGACCTACCCTATTTCAATCTGCATGAGGCTACTTTCTCCAACAGTCTTCCTGAACATCCTCTGGTATTGCAAGAACCACATACTTCAATTTTCAGAAATTTAATCGAATCAGAGTATTCTAATTGCGATCGGATCAAAATGACCAGTTCAGACCGGCAGTTCTTATTAGAAAAGGTATTGGACTTCTATCGACTCCATCGCACAAATTTTAAAGAAATAAAATCGCTCTATATACTCGAAGAGATTTTTAGGTAATAACAGCAACAAATTTTACCGTTCAAAAGCTAATTCCATTCTTTCATCAAACCCAAAAAGACGGACGACTACTGCACAAATAAGAATATATACTCTTCCACTCAAACTAGCAACTGTAACTCCGCCAAACACTTATCCTATTATAATAATTGTTCTCTTGGATAAATTCTTGGTACATTTATTGTAACAAAATTGAAATAACATTTGGTTTACTAACATCATTTTCACCTAAAAAAGTATTAAAAGATATGGAACTTAAAGAAGCCTTTTTAAAAGTTGTCCGAGACAACTACGCAAATTTTGAGGGGAGAGCCCGCCGAAAAGAATATTGGATGTTTTTTCTCGCAAATCTTATCATTAGTGCGGTATTTGCAATACTGGGGCAAATTGCGAGCTTATTTACTTACGTCTCCGGTCTAGTAAGTTTAGCCCTACTGATTCCGGGCCTAGCCGTTACAGTAAGAAGATTACACGATACCAATAAATCGGGCTGGTTTATATTAGTTGTATTGATTCCGTTTATTGGATGGATTTATCTGCTCTACTTATTGGTTTTAGAAGGCGACAAGGCTTCAAATCAATATGGTCCAGATCCGAAAGCAATAGAAAATGGCACGAATCATCCATTTAACCAAAGCCAAGATCCTTTTGGTTCTTCTCGTCCACAGGATCCATTTGGAAGTTCGCAGCCATCTAATCCAATACCGCCGGCACCTGATAAGGATCCATTTGCATAGATCTAACCACATAAAAAAAGCTTTCACAAGATTTGTGAAAGCTTTTTTTATGCCATTTTCTACGTTTTCTCTACTAGTCGATGCTAGTCAAAAAGAAATTTTCCATAGAAAGTAATCATACATTCCAACGTTGAGGGAAATTTACAAACAACTAATGTCTGTGTTTTTTCTTCTGCTGCCCAGGAGCAAAATCACGGGCGGACTGCTCACCGTAATATTTTTTAGCCTGTCCAGGAGGCATCTTTTTGGGTCCACGTCCATGACTATGATGATGGTGTGTTGAATAACATGCCGACATGGAAATAGCAATAACAATGGACAATCCCAATACTAAAATTCGTTTCATCTTCACTGAATATTTTTAAATAAGCTCTTACAATTATCAGTCCAAATTATTTTAGCAAGTAAATCCACTCACCACTCTCCCATTATTTTATAATAAAAAAGCCCATGCTGTTCGCATAGGCTTTTTCACAATAAATATATCTTCAATCTAATTAGATAACTCTTACATTTACCGCATTAAGACCTTTACGGCCTTGTTCAACTTCGTAAGATACATTGTCATTCTCACGAACTTTGTCTACTAATCCAGAAACGTGAACAAAAATTTCGCTCTCGCCTGAGTTAGGGATGATGAAACCGAAACCTTTGGTCTCATTAAAGAATTTTACTTTACCTTCTTGCATGGCACTATATTATTAATTTCCCTAAAGGTATAGAAATAAAATCAAAAATCTTAACCTTTTTATTTTTTTTATCCGTTAAACTTTTTCGTAAACTTTGGCTCCAATCTTGTAGCAAAGCGATAATGACAATCGTATTATTATAAAACTTTAAGACAATAAATATGAAAAAAATATTATTAGGACTAGCCTTTTTAGGTTTGATGACTCAAGTAAACGCGCAACAAATGGTTAATAAAGAATTTGTATCCACGGTAGGCCGTGCAGAAGAAGAAGTAACACCAGATATTATATATATCGATGTTACCCTAAAAGAGTTTTATGAGAACGGCAATACCAAGAAAAAAGCGGCTATTGACAAACTAGAAAAAGATCTGTTTGACTCGGCCATAAAGGCCGGTGTAAAAAAAGAAGATTTTACGATCCAAAATATCTGGAGTTACAATGTGCCCGACAAAAAGAAAAAAGACACCGATATCTTGCTGTCTAGACAATACCGCGTCAAGGTGACCAATTTGAATAATTTAGATCAGCTGCTAGATGGTGTTGACAAAGCAGGTATCCAAAGTACTTACATCAGCGAATATGATTATTCAAAGAAAAAGGAACTGGAGAAAAATCTAAAGACGAAAGCTGTACTGGATGCCAAAGTCAATGCGCAGATTCTAGCAGAAGCAGCAGGTCAAAAAATTGGTAAAGCGATTGTATTATCGGAAACTCCACAGCAAATTATCTTTGGCGCGCAGCCTATGATGCGCAATGCAATGTATAAAGGCGCTATGGCTGAAGCGGCGGATAGTGCTGGCGGCAATGGACTTGACTTGAATATCAGACCGATGAAAGTGACGAGTGAAATCAGCGCTTCATTCGAGTTATTATAGACATGCGCAGAGAACTGTCTACTGAAAATAAATTAAAAAAAATCGACCAGGATTTCGGTTGGATTGACCGAATATCCTGGTTGATGGATAATCAATTCAAGATTGGCAACTTCCGCTTCGGATTAGATCCAATCTTGAATCTTATTCCCCTAGGTGGTGCGATAGCGGGGTTTGGGACATCTTTAGTACTTGTCATAGCCATGTGGCGTAATGGAGCCAGTCCAAAATTAGTGATCCGCATGCTGCTCAACATCTCCTTTGATGCTGTTTTAGGCAGCATCCCTTTCTTAGGAAACCTTTTCGACTTTTTTAGCAAGGCAAACGAAAAGAACATCAAATTACTGCGACAGCACTATTACGAAGGTAAACATACAGGTTCCGGCATAGGGATTATAATCAGTATACTCGCTGTCTTTTTCATATTAATCGGTGTTACATTTTACCTGATCTGGACTTTATTTAGCTGGGCATTTTCCTTATTGAACGGCATCTAAAAGTACAGTTTGCGACTTTCCCATAGATAAAGCAGTTATCCTGGGCTTTTCCCACAAAACGATTCCACATATCTGATATCTATTTAATAATTTTGATCACTATAGGTGTATGAGATCATCTAAAACTAGAATTGAAAAAAATGAGTAAAAAGAGAATATTCGCACTGCTATTGATCCTGATCATGCTAGCTGCAATTTTGACGAACCCAAGTAAAGAGGACCATGAGAAAATTGTACGCGCAAAAGCCGAACAGCTCCTAAAAAGTCAACTTCACGCAAAGGATCAGGAATTTTTCGGATTGGGTATGCAGCTCTTCGGTAAGGACATTGTTGATAGGTTTATCCAAAGCTCGGTTGTAGTAGACAACTACTATTTATTCTCCTTGACGAAAATCAAATGGCAGGGTACCGAACAGATTATAGGCGGAGGGGCATTTAAGCATATCTGGCTAAGTCCCAAAATTGACGAAAAAGCAGACGAAATTATTGCTGCATTGAAAAAGATCTAATATGCCCTTAGAAATACTATACGAAGACGAATCCATTGTCGCAATCAATAAACCCCATGGACTATTGGTCCACCGCTCTTCCATTGCACGCGATGCTTCGGAGTTTGCGCTCCAATTATTAAGGGACCAGTTGGGAAAAACTGTCTATCCGGCCCATCGCCTGGATAGAAAAACTGGTGGGATCTTATTATTTTCATTGAACAAAGAGACTGATCAGTACTTACAAAAGAGCTTTCAGGAACGTCAGATCGACAAAAAATACCTGGCCTTGCTGAGAGGTTTCGCTCCGGTGGAGGGTCTGATAGATTATCCTTTAAAAAGGGACGATGGTACAACACAGGAGGCACAAACCTCCTTTCGCCTACTTGCTCAGCGCGAAGTGGATATTCCGTTCGGAAAATTTTCGACATCGCGTTACAGCCTTGTCGAAGCGAACCCTATTACGGGTCGTATGCATCAGCTGCGGCGGCACTTTGCCCATATCTTTCATCCTATTATTGGAGACCGTCCTCATGGCTGCAATAAGCAAAATAAGTTCTGGAAAGAAACATACCAAATGGACACCATGTTGCTGCATGCGTCAGAGCTAACCTTTAAACACCCGCTATCGGGAGAAGATGTACACATAAAAGCAACTTTACAACCTGATTTCATCCGCGTACTGGAATTATTAAATCTCAACGAAGTATGTTAAAATTAATTCTCGAAGCCTTTATCAGCATCTCTGGGATTACCGCAGCTTCAGGTATTGTTTATCACGATAATCAGATCCATATCGTATCGGACAACAGCAATTATATCTATAGTTATCACTTAACTGATCAAAAATTGTCCAAAACGGTACTGCAGCAGTCCCACTCAATGGAAAACATTGCCAAAGCAGATAAAATGGACTTAGAGTCCATTGCTTTCGACGGAAACCGCTATTATCTCTACGGCTCAGGGTCAACCCCCAAAAGGAAAAGTCGTTTTACTTGGGATGGCAAAACTGTCACTCAGGAAGACTATAGTCAGGTCTATTCTTTTTTAATGGACGAATTCAACATTTCCGGAGAGGACTTCAACATTGAAGGGGTCGTTCATTTACACGATAAGATCTTATTTTTCAATCGGGGAAATGGTCCAAAAGGCATTAATGCCATTCTGGAATATCATCCGCTGGCCAGGGATAAATCGAGATGCATCCCGATGGAACTGCCCAAACTCAATGGTATTCCGACAGGTTTTTCAGATGCCATATTGGTCGGAAGCGAAATCTATTTTATCGCTACAGCAGAGGATGCGAAATCCACCTATCTGGATGGAGAAATAGGGGGGTCAATCCTTGGGAAACTGCCTTCAGACTTAACTGCTAAACCAGAGACGTTTGAAATCCCCGAAAAACACAAATTTGAAGGAATCACCTTAAAAGAAAAAACGGCGCAAGGCTTAGTTTTCCTGCTTTGTGAAGATACCGATAGCGAGGATAATGACCTCACGATTTATTCACTGAAAATAAGCAATTAAATCGATTGCTCTAAAATAGATTCACAGCTAGGAATCACGTATATTTTATTAAATTTGTAGCTGATTAAAACTTAATTTTTATGTTAAAAAATACTGCCCTTTCGGAGACGCACATTGCTTTAGGAGCAAAAATGGTTCCCTTTGCAGGCTTCAATATGCCAGTACAATACACAGGCATCAACGATGAGCACGAAACAGTTCGTACAGGTGTAGGAGTTTTTGATGTAAGTCACATGGGTGAATTCATCCTGAAAGGTGAAAAAGCCTTGGATCTACTTCAGAAAATCTCTTCCAATGATGTGTCAAAATTATACGATGGCAAAGTTCAATATGCTTATATCCCAAATGAAACTGGTGGTGTAGTTGATGACTTCCTAACATACCGTATAGACCATAAGACATATTTTTTGGTTGTAAATGCATCAAATATTGAGAAAGACTGGAACTGGATTTCAAAGTACAATACTGATGGTGTAGAGATGAAGAATATCTCAGATCAAACCTCTTTATTTGCGGTGCAAGGTCCAAAAGCTGCAGATGCACTCCAATCGCTTACAGATATTGAATTGGCTCCGATGGAATATTACACCTTTGCAAAAGGTACATTTGCAGGTGTGGAGAATGTCTTGGTCTCTGCAACAGGATATACCGGTGCCGGAGGTTTTGAAATCTATGTAGCCAATGAAGATGCTCAAAAAGTTTGGGATGCTATCTTCGAAGCTGGAAAAGCTTACGACATCAAACCGATTGGTTTGGGTGCACGTGACACTTTACGCTTAGAAATGGGCTTCTGCCTTTATGGAAATGATATCGACGACAATACATCTCCTTTGGAGGCTGGACTAGGCTGGGTAACTAAATTTACAAAAGACTTCGTTAACGCTGCGGCATTAAAAGCGGAGAAAGAGGCTGGACTAAAGAAAAAACTTGTAGGACTAGAAATGATCGACCGAGGAATTCCTCGTCATGATTATGAAATTGTTGATGCAGACGGAAATGTAATCGGACGTGTTACTTCGGGTACGCAATCACCAACATTGAAAAAATCAGTTGGCTTAGGTTATGTTGACACAGCATTTTCCAAAGACGGAACCGATATTTTCATTCTGATCCGCAATCAAAAAGTAAAAGCAAGAGTAACAAAACCACCGTTTGTTAAGTAAATAAAAAAGCCTGCTTAATGCAGGCTTTTTTATTTACTTTTTCTTTTGTTTGACAGCTGGTTGCTGCTTTGTGCTACTCTCCTTTTCCTGGATAAGCGCCCGCACTCTTTTACTCAAAACCACACGGAGGTATATCAAAACGACCAAAAATGCAATGGACAGCCCTGTTACCAGCATATTTCCGGCCTTATATCCTTCAAAACCACTGTAGACTAAAAACACAATGGCCAAACTCAAAACTATATTTAGTATAAAATACTTTAGCATATTAATTTTTCATTAATCCCAACACCTGTTTTCTCCAGCCAAAAAAGAAATAAAATACACCACCAACAACATTTAGTAAAACTATTGCTAGGGCCATAAACATCCTTTCTGTGTTAGAAACTGTTCTTGAAAGCATGATCTCCCTTAGCACCAAAATCACCCATAAAAGAGATAATAGAATGGAAAGACTGCCTAATATGGGGAAAATACCTAGGTTAAACAATCGTGCTAAAATAGCTACGATATAAAAAGCAAGACTAAACAAGAAAGCTTGTTTAGTCTGATGCTCCAAATTCTTCATATTAATAAACGTCTAACTCTGGATCGATTTCCTCTTTCCAAGCCAGGATACCGCCTTTTAAATTTGCGAGGTTATCAAAACCCTGTTGTTCCAATAACATAATCGCCTGTGCAGAACGTTTTCCTGAACGACATTGGACAATAACAGGTTTGTCTTTTGCAATCTTATCCGCCTCAATCAGTATACCCGAAAGAGGGATGTTCAACCCATCTAAATTTGATACTTCATATTCAAAAGGCTCACGAACATCAATCAATTGAAAATCTTCGTTATTATCGATTTTATTCTTTAATTCTTGTACAGATACTTCTTTCATTTTCAAACAATTTAATAGTCAAATATACTACATTTTTTCCGCCCTTAATCCACTTGTAGAATTTTCCTTATCTTCATCCAGACTTTACTAAGCTTTATATGAATTCAATACCTAAAATTATTTTGTCTATGTCTCTATTTGCCATCTCGGCAATTACATATGGACAACAAGTTATTTCCGATCAAGAACGCCAGGATGTAGGCCGCATACTCAACACCCTCGCTTCAGATGATATGCGTGGCAGGTCCGCCTTGACAAAAGATATTGAACCAGCGGCAGATTTTATCGCGAGCGAAATGAAACGAATAGGATTAAAACCTTATGCTGAACAAAATTTTAGACAAACATTTCAATTGGATAAAATTTCCCCTTTAAGCAAATCCGCGACTGTCAATAACAAGAGTATTCCAGCTGATCACATCATTTCCCTCGGCAATCATGTGGATTTGCAATGGGATAATAACAGCAAGGTCAAAGTAGCAGAAATAAAATCAAACGATGATTTTGCGAAGGTATTCAGGGAACATTCCTTATCTAAAGAAAATACAATTGTCTTGGTAGACCCTGCTTTCGAAAGTTATTTTGTACGTTTTGGCAAAATGCTCAATTCGCCTAAGTTTGTCGAGCAACCCACGCAACAGAAGCCATCGATTGTTTATCTCCTGACAAAGGAAATCCCAACAACATATCAGATTCAGATTAAAAGAGAACTTCAAAAATTCCCCTTGTTTAATGTGGCGGGAATAATCCCCGGAAAAAGCAAACCAAACGAATATGTGATCTTTTCGGGGCATTATGATCATATCGGTATCCTTCCAGCTGTAGGACAAGATTCTATTGCCAACGGTGCTGATGACGACGCTTCTGGCGTTACGGCGATGTTAACCTTAGCGGATTACTACAAAAAACAAAACAAGAATGAAAGAACACTTATTTTTGTTGCCTTTACTGCAGAAGAACTCGGCATGTACGGTTCAAAATATTTTTCCAACCATATTGACGCAGACCAGGTGGTTGCCATGATCAACATGGAAATGATCGGAAAAGATTCAAAATTCGGTCCTAATACAGTGTATATTACAGGATATGATCATTCTAATTTAGGAGAATTAATGCAGCAAAATCTGAAAAACACAAATTTCCGGTTCTATCCAGATCCATATACCAAACAAAATCTGTTCTATCGAAGCGACAATGCTGTATTAGCCGCTAAAGGGGTCCCTGCGCATTCATTTTCAACATCGCAAATGGATAAGGATGAATATTACCATACGGTAAAAGACGAAGTATCGACTTTAAATGTACAAAATATCGTTTCCAGCATTGAGGCGATCGCTATAGGTACCTCAGGAATTGTAGAGGGAAAACAAACTCCCTCTCGCGTCGAAAAACTAAAAGATTAAGATACAGCCGAAGGCTTGACTGTCTTCTGCATCACATAGTCATTTAAGACATAATCATAATAAGGAATATCGACCGTTTCGATCACCTCAAAGCCCTGCTTCAAATAAAAATAGTAAGCAGGGTTATTTCTATTGACATTGAGTTCAACAATATCCTTTCCTTTTAATACTGCTTTTTCAGAAGCGAAGTCTATCAAGACCTTCCCAAACCCTTTGCCCTGTACGTCGGGCATCAAGTAGAGTTTTTCGATCCGTATTTTATCTTCAAGCGTTCGCAAGGCAACGAATCCCTGCGCAATGCCATCTTCTTTTAAAAGATAAAAAAAATGCCCATTGACCATACTTTCTGCAAGCCCTTCTATCGAATAGCTTTTTTCCAGCATAAAGTCTATTTGATCCTGCGAAAGAATATCGCCATAAGCATCCGGCCAAATAATATGGGCCATGTTAGAAATACTTCTGATATCACTCTGTTCTGCCAATTCTATCTTTATCATGCGATCTTCTCTCCTATTAAAATGTATTTTTCTTGGGAAAATTGAAGGACAAATAAACCATCTTTTTCCAGCTCGTATTCGTTTTCGTTTATCTTGATCAATCCTTTGTGCACGATTTGTTCGTTAACATGAGCGGTCTCAATTTGGATCCTTTCTCCAGCTGGCTTCCACTTTGTAAAACCAGTAGTCACAAAATAATAACGAATACCTTTGGAAAAAAGGACGATATTTATCTGCTCAAGGTAAGGGCTATAGTAATTGATATCAAGCTGTTCTGTTACAATATTCACGGCTTTATAGTGATGCGCGATAAGGTATTCAATCGCCACCTTTAGAAAGTCAATGTCGTAGGAAATCACTTTCAGATTTTCCTGTGATCCGTTAATGGAATTTTTTGTAAAAACAATATCGAACTTATAACCGCGTGCATCCAATAGATCAATCGTTTCTTCTTCGATGACAATCGTTGGGCTCCACTCGAGCAGCTGTCCCAAATCTTCTTCATCAATGAGGGAAAGATCTTCAATCAGAAGAGCAGGTTCTTGATTTTCTCTAACAATATGATGAGATGACATAACGTCTATTTAATATCCGAGCCTGCGCAGGGTAATATAGGCCATCAATCCTATACTGATCTCTAAAGAAGCTTCATCCACGTCAAAAGTCGGCGTATGTACAGCGGAGGAAATACCACGTGCAACGTTACCTGTACCCAAACGATAAAAGCAAGCATTGATTTCCTGCGAATAATAAGAAAAATCCTCTGCTGCTGGCCAAAGATCTAGGTCTACAACATTTTCCTTTCCAAGATATTCTTCGGCAAATGCCCGTGCATTTTTAGTCAGTTCAGGTTCGTTAATTAGAAAAGGATAGCCCTTGCGGACCTCAAATTCACATGTTGCGCCCATACTTTCAGCAATACCCACCGCTATTTTAATCATTTTTTCGTGTGCTTCAGCACGCCATTTCTCATCAAATGTTCGGAATGTGCCTTCCAGGTAAACCTGATCAGGAATAATATTTGTCGCTCCATTAGCAATAATCTTTCCGAACGACAAGACGGTCGGTGTACGAGGATCCGCAAATCGGCTGGCGACCTGTTGTAAAGCCGTAATAATCTGTGCTGTAATAACAATGGGATCGATATTTTGATGCGGATGCGCACCGTGTCCTCCTCTTCCTTTTACAGTCATGAACAGCTCGTCGCATGAAGCCATATATTTACCTTCGCGGAAACCAACTTTTCCCACTTCTATAAAAGGCATCACATGCTGTCCTATGATTGCCGAAGGAGCAGGATTCTGTAAAGCCCCTTCTTTTATCATCAAAGATGCTCCCCCTGGTAAACGTTCCTCTCCCGGTTGGAAAATTAATTTTATCGTACCTCCAAATTCGGCTTTCAGACTATGTAATATTTTTGCTGTCCCCAAAAGGGAAGAAGTATGCACATCATGGCCGCAGGCATGCATTACCCCAGGATTGTTGGATCCGTAAGACCGCCCCTCCACTTCTTGAATCGGTAAAGCGTCCATATCTGCGCGCAACGCAATAACTTCATTTGAAGGTAGCTCTCCAGTTATTAAAGCGACAATGCCTGTATCAGCTTTAGCTTCATAAGGAATTCCCAATTCATCCAATTGCGTTTTTACAAATACCGAGGTATTGTATTCTTCGAAGGAAAGTTCAGGATTTTGATGAAGATGTCTACGATTGGAAACCGTATCTTCAAAATATTGATGAGCTAAGGCCAGGACTTTTTCTTTCGTACTTGCCATAAGGTTGATTGATTTATTGATACACAAAAACGTTCTCTGAAAAAACAAAGACGTTGCTAAAATACTGACGCAGTTCGCGCATAAAAGCATTTGCCTCCGAGCGACTTCTAAAATCACCTACTTTGACGCGGTAATTGGGTTCATCATAGGTAATATAGGTATCAATATCTTTATACATGCTTCGGAAACGTGTCTGTTCCGAAAATGCCTGATTCCGGTTTGATCCAGCGAAGATCTGTACGCGAAATCCTCTAACTTTAACCCGTGTTGCCGCTGAGCGGACAATAGGCTTAGAAGGAACCACTGTCGCTTTGCTTTCGACAGGATTGATCCCCATAGCTGCCCTAAAATTTTGAAGCTGTGTAATCAACGAATCCTTGGTTACAATGACTCCTCCCTTTTCCTGTGCATTCACATTTACAATCGTAAACAGCACAAGTGCATGTATGAAAATCAATCCTCTCTTCAGCATAGTTTAACCTTTCTTATCGATTAGTTATTTGCGCCGTGGCAATTTTTATATTTTTTTCCTGAACCACAAGGACATTCGTCATTGCGCCCAACAGTATTTTCATTACGAACAGGTTCTTTTGGCCCGTCATTCACATCTTCTTCACTCACCCCTGTAGGCGAAGCCAATTCAGCTTTAGTTTCAACCGTTTTCACGGGAGCCTGTTGTACTTGTCTAGCTTGCATTGAAGTCGGTTCTTGACCAGGGATCTCTCCTTTGAAGATAAAGCTTACCACATCCTTATTCATAGAAGCCAACATCGATTTAAACAAATCAAATGCCTCCATTTTATAAATGATGATTGGATCTTTTTGTTCATAAACAGCATTTTGAACGGATTGTTTTAAATCATCCATTTCACGCAAGTGCTCTTTCCAAGCCTCATCGATCAAGGCCAATACAATTCCTTTCTCGAAAGATTTGAAAACTTCTTTACCGTTGCTTTCGATTGCTTTTTTCAAATTTGCTGAAACCTGAATGCCGCGAATACCATCAGTAAATGGAATTACTACATTTTCGACAATTTGACCTCTTTCTGCATATACATTATTCAATACAGGGACTGTCAAAGCTCCAACAGCTTCAATTTTATGATGGTAAGCATTAATTGCATGTTCGAAAAGACGATCAGTCAAGCCTTCGATTTTACCTTGAGCAAATTCTTCTGCTGTTATTTCTGGAGTTATCGCAAAAATACGGATTACTTCAATTTGGAAATCTTCATAATTGCCTTGTTCTTTGGCCTCAACGACAATTTCTTCCGCAACATCAAAAATCATGTTATTCAAATCCACGTCCAAACGCTCTCCAAACAAAGCATTTTTACGCTTCGAATAGATTACTGTACGTTGTGAGTTCATCACGTCATCGTATTCCAATAGACGTTTACGGATACCGAAGTTATTCTCCTCCACTTTACGTTGTGCACGTTCGATGGATTTAGTCAACATACTATGTTGCATCACTTCACCCTCTTCAACACCCATTTTTACCATGATGTTAGAAATTCGCTCTGAAGCAAATAAGCGCATCAAGTTATCTTCCAAAGAAACGAAGAATTGCGAAGAACCTGGATCTCCCTGACGACCAGCACGACCACGTAACTGACGGTCAACACGACGGGATTCGTGTCTTTCAGTACCGATAATCGCAAGACCACCTGCTTTCTTAACTTCTTCGGTCAATTTAATATCCGTACCACGACCAGCCATATTCGTCGCGATAGTCACCTGACCTGGACGTCCCGCTTCAGCAACGATATCAGCCTCTTTTTGGTGTAACTTCGCATTCAGTACGTTATGTTTGATCTTACGCAATTGAAGCATACGGCTCAATAATTCAGAAATTTCAACAGATGTTGTACCGACCAATACTGGACGTCCCGCATCTGTCAAACGTTGAATTTCTTCGGCTACTGCATTGTATTTTTCGCGTGCTGTACGATAGATCAAATCCTGACGGTCATCGCGTTGAGCAACACGATTAGTCGGAATTTCGACCACATCCAATTTGTAAATTTCCCAAAGCTCACCAGCCTCTGTTGACGCAGTACCGGTCATACCCGAAAGTTTGTGGTACATCCGAAAGTAGTTTTGCAATGTAATCGTCGCATAAGTTTGTGTCGCGTCTTCAACTTTCACATTCTCTTTCGCTTCGATCGCCTGGTGCAAACCATCCGAGTAACGACGACCATCCATGATACGACCTGTTTGCTCGTCAACAATTTTCACTTTACCTTCATCAACGATATATTCAACATCATTTTCAAACAAAGTATATGCTTTTAACAGCTGATTGATCGAGTGAATACGCTCCGCTTTAATCGAATAATCACGCAACATATCCTCCTTTTGAGCTGCCTTTTCTTCCAAAGTCAACGAAGATTTTTCAATTTCAGCAATCTCAGTACCAACATCCGGTAAAATAAAGAATGATGGATCCTCACCTGTTGCTGTGATCAATTCAATTCCTTTTTCTGTCAATTCTACTTGATTGTTCTTTTCATCAATCACAAAATAAAGTTCTGCATCTACCTTAGGCATATTTTTATTTTGCTCTTGCATATAGTAGTTTTCTACCTTTTGCAAGATAGAACGATTAGCACCTTCACTTAAGAACTTGATTAAAGCTTTATTTTTAGGCAAACCTCTATAAGCTCTTAACAAGGCCAAACCACCGCCTTCAACATCAGAATCTCCTGCTGCCAAAGCTTTTTTAGCGTCATTTAAAACAGTATTGATGTAAGCTTTCTGTACATGTACCAAACGTTCGATACGTGGTTTCAATTGGTAAAATTCATGTTGATCGCCACGAGGAATTGGACCTGAGATAATCAATGGTGTACGCGCATCATCAATCAAAACAGAGTCAACCTCATCGACCATGGCAAAATGTAATTTTCCTTGTACCAGCGCGTCTGGCGTCTGAACCATATTATCACGCAGATAATCGAAACCAAACTCATTATTCGTACCATATACGATATCCGATTGGTAAGCTTTACGGCGCTGTGGAGAATTTGGCTGATGTTTATCAATACAGTCAACAGATAAGCCATGGAATTCAAATAATGGTGCATTCCATTCAGAGTCACGACGGGCAAGGTAATCATTCACCGTTACAATGTGTACACCTTGTCCAGATAGCGCGTTTAGATAAGTCGGAAGTGTTCCTACCAACGTCTTACCCTCACCTGTTGCCATCTCGGCAATTTTACCACTGTGCAATACAATACCACCAATTAATTGGACATCATAGTGTACCATGTTCCAAGTTACCTCAGTACCGGCTGCCATCCATTTGTTTTTCCAAATGGCTTTATCTCCATTGATGATAACGTTTGGTTTGTATACGGCCAGTTCCCTGTCAAAATCATTGGCAGTAACCTCCAGTTCTTCGTTTTCTGTCAAACGTCTCGAAGTTTCTTTTACTACAGCGAATGCTTCTGGTAAAATATCCTTCAATACCTCTTCCAACTTCTTGTCACGATCTTTGGACAATTTGTCCACCTGCTCGTAAATTGAAGTTTTCTTTGCCATATCGTCCTCGTCTTGATCTGCCTCTTTTTTAAGCGTATCAATCTCTTGGTCAATATCTGCTAGGTAATTCTTAATTCTTTCTTTGAAATCAACGGTCTTGGCACGTAACTCGTCATTGGTTAGATTTGAAAGCTTCTCATATTCAGCTTTGATTTGGTCTACCACAGGCTGAATTCCCTTGATATCTCTCTCGGATTTACTTCCAAATAATTTACTTAAAAACTTTAACATAATTTTTTTTCTATCTCAACTTAAGATTTTGTACAATAATGACTCCAAAGTAAAATTGCAGACAATTTGACACTAATCGGGCAAATTTAGTTATTAGATATGATATCTAACAGCTTACACCTATTTTTTTTACGTTATTTTTTATTGAAAATGTCAGTTCCACACAACCAATAGCGATCTCACCTCTACTTAGTCCAATTTGCCCAGATTGCTAACCTGATTTTTTTGCCGATATATTTCCTTACTGACAATAAATGAGCTATGATAAAAACAGTTTTTTGGCTGAGTGTGGAATGAAACCCAGTTCCTGAGCCTTTTCAAACATCTTCGAAATCGCATTACGCCCTTCAAGTCCTAATTCTACTGAATATTTATTGACATAAAGTTCAATATGCTTATACATCACCTCTTCACTCATCTCCTGCGCGTGCTCACGAATAAACTCAAGCCCTGATTTCGGATTGGCAAATGCAAATTCTACACTTTCTTTTAAAATTGCGTTCAATGTATCTTTCACCTCTTGTGGCAGACTACGTTTTACGACAATTCCGCCAAGAGGAATCGGAAATTTTGTCGTTTTCTCCCAATACTCACCCAAATCAACGACTTTATGCAGCCCTTTTTCTGCATAAGTGAATCTATTTTCGTGAATAATTAGTCCCAGATCAATCGATCCATCTAATAAAGCGCCCTCAATATCCGAAAAAACCAATTCGACCTTATTTTTTAATTCGGGGAATGCCAGACCCAATAAAAAATTTGCTGTTGTATACTTCCCAGGATAGCCCACTTTCAACTGATCGAATCCTTCTAAGCTTTCAGCTCTGTCCAATTTTTGTTGCAGCAATTTTGCTAATCTCGGATCCTTGGTAATCAGCATAGGCCCCACCCCGAAGCCTAAAGCGCTTCCAGCATCAAGTAACTCATAATCTTCAACAGCGTAGGCAAAAGCATGATAGCTCAGCTTAGTAATATCAAGATCGCCATTGAAAGCCTTCAAATTTAAGGTTTCAACATCCTGATATTCAACCTCAAATTCCAGTCCTTTCGTATCTATTTTATGATGAATCAAGGCATCAAAAATAAATGTATCATTTGGGCATGGAGAAAATCCTAATGTCAATTTCATTTTTTTCATTTTTTTCCCACCAAAAGGATGGGACTTCACAAATTTAATCAAACAGTAACTTTATGTGTAATTAGATAGAGTATCATAGCCAGAAAGGTGCTTACCATAATCCCTTTTCCTGTATGATCATTTCCTGCGCGATAAACAAAACGCAACAGCACTAAATTAACCAATACTGCTATGGTATAGACAGCCATAGGCTTTTCGGGCAAAAAATGAATTTCAATATCCGTAAAACGTACCAAAACATGGGCCAATGCCGGAGAAACAGCTCCAATACCCAACCCTATCCAAAAATTATTTTTCACCTTTGCTCTATCTAATCGTTTATCCAAGATGATCAAAGCTCCATGAATTTAACTCTGGAATAGCATGATGCGCTGTCATATCAAACTGTGTAGGAACAACAGACACATAACCATTGGCCAGGGCAAAACAATCGGTATCCTCACCTCTATCCTGCAAAACAAATTTGCCTGTTGTCCAATAATAATCGCGGTTATGCGGATCAATACGTTCATCAAATTCTTCTACCCAATGTCCACCTGCCTGCCTACAGATTTTAATACCTTTAAAACCTGGCGTTTGTGGAAAATTAACATTCAGCAATGTATTTTTAGGAAGACCATTGGCCAGCACTTGCTCAGCAATAGAAATCACATAGGGTCTACAATAGCTAAAATCTGCATCATGGGAAAAATTATCAAGCGAAAATCCCACGGAAGGAATACCTTCAATAGCTCCTTCTACCGCAGCAGACATGGTGCCTGAATAAAGAACATTGATTGAATTATTGAGCCCATGATTGATACCCGAAACACAGATATCCGGTTTTTGCCCCTTAAAAACTTTATTTACAGCAAGCTTCACACAGTCTACCGGTGTTCCCGAACACTGATACATCTCAACGCCTTCATATAGATTGATTTTGTCTAAACGAAGCGGTCTGCCGAGTGTAATAGCATGGCCCATTCCAGATTGCGCCGAATCGGGAGCAACGACGACAACATTTCCAATTTTCTGCATTTCCTCCAACAGCACCTTAATCCCCGGCGCTGTAATACCGTCGTCGTTAACAACTAAAATATTAGGTCTCATATGTAATTTATTTCTCTTTTATGGCCGTATGGAATCCCCGTTTGTTTTCATCCATTATTGTGCTTTTAGCGTATGGGGATTTCTTCTTTACCATATGCGAAGTTAGTAAATCTGAAACCGAGATGTAAATAATATTGACACTACGGGCAATTATTATTAATAACGGTACACACAGACATTGCGTAAGCAACAAAGCAGTCTCAAAATAAAAGCGGCAGAAAACTAACTTATTATCAATAGTATATCAATACTAGTATTAAAAGAGGTATTATACCAGTTTTAAGGCGCGTTATCAGGGGGTTGACAGGGGTATACCCCTGTTAACCCCCTGATAAACCTTTGTTAAACCCCTATCATACCCTTGTTATTTTAGCAATTGGTAGTAAGTTGTTGTCAAGTTATTCATTAGATAAAGAAGAACATTTCAAAAAACATAGGGCTAAAAAACACTACGACATCGTTTGCGTAACATTGTATCGTTATTGACAAATATTAGCGCTAAATTTAGCATTCAAATAAAAAATAATTCAGTTATGAGCATTAATTTTGAATCCCGCTATGCAATAGGGCCAAAGGAATACAAAACTTTAGATACACAAGGATTAAGAGAGAATTTTCTAATTGAAAAAGTTTTTGAAGCAGATAAAATTAACTTTGTCTATACCCACTACGATCGTTATATGGCTGGTGGCGCAATGCCTGTAAATTCAAAAATAAAATTGGATACTATTCCGGAATTACTAAAAGAACCGTACTTCCTTTCCCGAAGAGAGCTGGGTATTATCAATGTTGGTGGAAATGGTGAGGTTGAGGTTGATGGTACTGTCTACGATCTCAATACCAAAGAAGCACTTTACATTGGCCAGGGCGCCAAAGAGGTCTATTTTTCAAGTAAGGATACTGATAATCCGGCGAAATTCTATTTAAACTCGACTCCGGCTCATTGCAGCTACCCAACTAAAAAGGTAACGAAAGAAGATGCCAATAAAATTGAATTAGGCTCATTAGAAACAGCTAATCATCGCACGATCAACCAGATGTTATTAAATAAGGTTGTACAAACCTGCCAATTACAGATGGGCATGACCGAACTAAAACCGGGATCAGTATGGAATACAATGCCATCTCATACGCATGACCGCCGGATGGAAGTTTATTTCTATTTTGAGTTACCTGAAGGTCAGGCTGTATCCCATTTTATGGGACCTATCGATGAAACACGTCATATTTGGATGCACAACGACCAAGCCGTCATCTCACCACCATGGTCAATTCACTCTGGTGCAGGAACTTCAAATTATACCTTCATCTGGGGAATGGCCGGTGAAAATTTAGATTATGATGATATGGACAAATGTGCAATCACTGAATTAAAGTAACCCTTTATCAAATGAAAAAAACAGTCGTATTGAGCTTAGCGCTAGGGCTTTCAACAGTTGCTTCTGCGCAAAACAACAAAACCATTACCGTAAGCAATCCTTCTGCAAGCGCAAGAACGGAGTTGATCAGCATCCCTTATACAGCATTCGAAAAACACTTCGAATTAAAAAACAATGTATTTACGATTGTGGATAAGGACAAAAAGGAATTGGCTTACCAGCTTGAAAAACTAGGAAAGCCAACAGCCCAAAATGTATTGATCCAAATAAGCATAGCTCCTAAAAGTTCATTGACATTTGGGGTGAATGAAAATATGCCAACGGCAGTTGCCCCCAAGACTTACGCAAGGTACATCCCTGAACGCAAAGATGACTTTGCCTGGGAAAATGACATTGCAGCTTTTAGAGCGTACGGAAAGGCCTTAGAAGGAACTTCTGAGGATGCACAGGGATTTGATTTTTGGGCAAAACGCAGCAATGATCTTGTCGTAGACGAATGGTACAAAACCGGTGATTATCATGCAGATCATGGCAAAGGTCTAGATTACTATTCCGTTGGACAAACCTTAGGGGTTGGCGATGCGACTCCATTTATTGACCAGCAGGTCGTATACCATAAGCATTACCGCCAATACGAAGTATTGGATAACGGTCCTCTGCGCTCTACATTTAAACTCATCTATGAGCCCGAGAATGTAAAAGGTCAGCAGTTGCAAGTTGAAAAAACAATCTCCCTAGATGCTGGTAGCCAATTAAACAAAATAAGCTATTCGGTCAAAAATACGAGTTCAGAAACTACACCAATTGTCGTGGGAATCGCCAAAAGAAAAGAGGAAAAGCCGCAAATTCTAAATGATGTAAAAAATGGAATTTTGGCTTACTGGGAGCCTGCCGAAGGAGATAAAATTACCGGCACAGCCGTTATCCTGCCAAAGGTAAAATATGTTTTCAAAGACAGTCCAAAACAGTTTTTACTGGCGACGACGGTCAAAAATAATAAACCGCTGGTCTATTTTGCAGGGGCTGCTTTCAACAAAGCAGGTAAAATAGGTAGTTTTGACCAATGGCAATCCTATGTCCAAACATTCAAAAATAATTTAGATCAACCATTAACAATAAAATATTCAAAATAATGTCCATACTGGAATCTTTTGACTTAAGTGGAAAAGTAGCTTTAGTAACAGGCTGCAAAAGAGGAATTGGCAAGGCAATTGCCGAAGCATTGGCCGAAGCAGGAGCCGATATTATCGGTGTTTCCGCGTCATTGGAAACTGAAGGCTCTGCGGTAGAAAAATCTGTAAAAGCATTGGGGAGAAACTTCTATGCCTATCAATGTGATTTTTCTAAACGGACAGAACTCTACAAGTTCATAGAAAACGTAAAATCAGCACATCCTACGATTGATATCCTTTTTAACAATGCGGGAAATATACTTCGTAAACCTGCTGCTGAGCATCCCGATGAATACTGGGATGAAATCATTGAGATCAATCAAAATGCACAATTTATTCTAACGCGTGAAATCGGAAAGGACATGATTTCACGTGGAACTGGAAAGATTGTATTTACAGCTTCTTTACTGACCTTTCAGGGTGGTATCAATGTTCCGGGATACGCTGCTTCGAAAGGGGCTGTAGGGTCTCTGGTAAAAGCTTTTGCCAACGAGTGGGCGTCGAAAGGGGTTAATGTCAATGGATTTGCTCCAGGATACATCGCAACGGATAATACAGAAGCGCTGAGAGATGATCCCGAACGCTCCAAATCCATTTTGGACCGTATACCAGCAGGGCGCTGGGGTACTCCGGAAGACTTTAAAGGACCGGCCGTATTTCTCGCTTCAAAAGCATCTGATTATGTACATGGAACAATCCTTACAGTCGATGGCGGCTGGATGGGAAGATAAAAAATTCCATCTTTACGATAGTTTTGTTTTAAAAGTCTTTATCCGAAGGGATAAAGGCTTTTTTTCTGAAAGTGTCTGTTTTCAAAGGCCATCAAGAACTTTCATGCCCGTTGTTGATCCAAAGGAATCATGAAAGTTTTTTACGGTTCTAAATCCCAAATTGCTAAAAGATGCATTGGGGCTTACCGAACCGATATACACTGTGTTGAAAGCGGCACAGCTATTTTTGCTGCACCACCAGGAGCCTCCACGGGCATGTGCAATAGAGCGATCACCATCTCTTTTGAGGCTACCTGCACAGAATTCAAACACATTGCCAAAGATATCGTAAAGTCCCCATGGGTTTGGTTTGAATGTTCCCACTGGAGCGGTATAAAGATATCCATCTGAAACATCGGCTTTCAAATGATTTCTTCCATGCCATATATTTGCGTAGTCGCCGATATTCTCTTTATCGACACCGTCAAAATAATAACCTTCACTGCCTGCTCTCGCCGCAACCTCCCACTCATCAAAAGATGGCAACCTGCATGAAGCCCATTCGCAATATGCTAATACATCCCTGAAGGAAATACAGGTAACCGGATGATTCATTTTTGTCTCAATACCACCCCGGCTTATTCCATTTGGAAAGCGCCAATAGGCTGTACTATCTTGCAACCACCGGAATTCCTCCAGTCCGGGTTCAAAGACCATAGCGTTGTGGTAGCGCTCCGCTAATGTTTTATAGCCTGTTGCCTGAACAAATTTCTCAAAATCAGCGTTGGTCAGCTCATATTTGGAAATCGAGAATGATTCGACATATACAGTTCTTTTGGGATTGTCTAGACTTACGGTATCACCTAAATGGTAATTACCCGCTGGAATTTGAACATAATTGTTTTCCTGTGCATCACATGGAAAGTATAGGAGAATCCATCCCACTAAATAGAGTAACTTTCTCATTTTCCTTGCTGTATCTTATAATATGTTGCCGCGGTTTCAAGAATATGCAACTGGCCGAATATTTTATTCTGAGGGTCATATAAAAACATGCGTTCCGCACAAGCTTGACTAAATATTTCTGGATAAATCATCGTGTATGTGAATTTTTCCTCAAAACTTAAGGTATTAAAATCACGGATAGATATTCCGCCATCATAGTCAGTCAATGCTTCATCAGGAAGAGTACTGAAACGTTTATCTATTAGATTTTGAAACTTTTTTCTATTAAAAGGAGAAATACTATTTTTTTCACGAAAGCCATAATACGAGGAATCCTGAGGACGGGGATCACTCCAGGCAACATCTTTGTATTCCTGTGCCTTAACGAAGTTAAAACACAATCCTCCCAAAAAGAGGATCAAAAGCCCAAATATTCTACTTGCTTTTTTTCTCATTGTAATAATTCAGCGCCCTACTAAAAATCAAAGCTTCATTTTCTTTGTTGTAATTTAAATAAGAATAATAATTACTTTGTTCTCCATACAACTTTTTAAACGAAGCAGATTTAATAAATTCATTATATTCACCACGTTTCATAAGCAACAGCAACAGGGTCAATGCATCCTTGTCTTTCGGTGTTCTCTTACCATAGTCAATGATAAAAGGAATCATTTGCCAAGCGTTTAATTCCACTAGGGCATGCTTATAGTTTACCCCCATACGTTTGCTTCTCCCAACAGATTCTTGAATAAGTTTCAGAATAGAATCTCTATTTTCCTGCAGAAAATCGGTCTGTCTCTGTGACCAGGAAGATTCATTGAAACCGTCTAATAATGTCCCAAAGATCTTTTTGTCTATCTGTGTTTGGTACTCAGGTATAGCACAATTCTGTGCATATAACTCCGCGTGAATCATGGTATAGGTAAATTTTTCACGTAGAGATAGCTTTTTAAAATCAACAGCCGAAATCGCATTTGTTCCTGCATCCGTCATTTCTTTATTTTCTTCAGGGATTATTTTTGCAATTAGTGCTTTTACCTTGTCCAAGCCATAAGGAGGTATGGTCATTTTGCTTCGCATTTCGATAGCAGCAGGATCCATAAAGAGATTATTTTCATCGGTCTGATCTGTTTGTCCGAAAACATTCCCAAAACAAGCTAAAGAGATAATAAATAAAACTATCCTTTTCATATCGTATGATTTAATTAATTTTAAAAATAAAGAAATTATGCCTACAAAAATTATTCCTCTTTATTTTCTAAAATCTTTTCGGCACTATCTAAGCAAATTAGCCTTTTACTGGCTATCTCATACAAAACAAAAATCCCCAGATTTATTCAATCTAGGGATTTTTGCTTTGTATATTGTTACTTAAATTAGGAATAAAGACCTTTTTTATCGATAAAATCAATTACCTTTTGCGGTGTAAAAAACTGAATATTTTTATTTTCCTTAATTGCCTTCCGCAGAAAAGTAGAAGATAATTCCATCAACGGTGTTTCTGTCATAATAATTGAAGGATGATCTTTAAATTTTTCAGTTCCGTACCCCGGCCGCGGATAAATATAAATTTGGTAATCACGCAAAATAATATCAGCATTCTTCCATTTTTCCAGCGATTCCAAATTGTCCTGCCCCATTAGAAGCACGAATTCCCGATTAGGGTATTTCTCCTTTAGATGCGTCAAGGTATCGATGGTATACGATGGTATGGGCAAGTGGAATTCAATATCACTGACCCGCAAATGTTCACAATCTTCCAATGCAAGATTCAACATTTCCAAACGGTCATAGGGATCTGCCAGCGTAGATTTCTTTTTAAACGGATTCTGTGGAGAAACCACAAACCAAACTTCATCCAGTCCAGTAAAGTTGGCCATATAATTTGCAATGATCAGGTGCCCAATATGCACCGGATTAAAAGAGCCAAAAAATAAACCAATCTTACGCATGAACCTATTTATTGATAAATCCCATGACGATTTCTTCCGCATCGGCACATGCGGTAGCTAAATCAAAATTCTTCAATATAACATCAAACTTATTGGCATAGGTAAGCTCCAATTCAGCCTTCGCAAACCGCTCCTGTAGTTTTTCCTCGGAGTCCGTTCCACGTCCTGTTAATCGTTCCTTAAGGACCTCCAAAGAAGGTGGCTGAACGAATATCGAGATTGCCTGTTCTGGAAATTTAGATTTCAAACGTAATCCGCCGACAACATCGATATCAAAAATAACATGTTTGCCTTCTTTCCAGATACGTTCAATCTCAGAACGCAGCGTCCCATAAAATGTACCTGAATAAACTTCTTCGAACTCGATAAATTCTTGTTTGGCTACCTTATGTAAAAACTCTTCTTTCGACATAAAGTAGTAGTCTTTTCCATCCAATTCCTGTCCTCTGGGATCGCGGGTACTCGCTGAAATGGAAAACTCTATTTTATCGCCATGTTTACTTAAAAGATCCCTTACGATTGTTGTTTTTCCCGCTCCCGATGGCGCCGAGAATATAATTAATTTACCGCTCATTCTTATAATACGTTGAGCAATTGCTCTTTTATTTTTTCTAATTCTTCTTTCATTCGGACTACAATCTGTTGAATGCCCGCATGATTTGCTTTAGAGCCCAGGGTATTGATCTCCCTTCCCATTTCCTGTGAAATAAAACCCAATTTTTTTCCATTTGAATCTGCAGATTCAAATGCTTTTAAAAAGTAATTACAGTGGGAACGCAATCGGACTTTTTCTTCAGTTACATCCAATTTATCAATGTAATAAACGAGTTCTTGTTCAAATCGATTTTGATCTACATTCTCCTTACCCACCGTATCATTTAAAAATTGCTCGATACGCTGTCTGATCAATGGAATACGTTCTACCTCTAGATCTTCCACTTGTCCAAGATAGGTCAATATCAGCTCGGCTCTCTTCTTTAAGTCTTCTGCAAGTACATTGCCTTCATCTTCACGAAATGTATTAAAACGTTTGACCGCATCATAAAAAGCATCCATTAATACTTTAGATTCTTCGTCATCAACCGAATCATCATTATTGGTGATTACCTCAGGCATATTTAATGCAAGCTCAAACAGGTTGACATTCGTGTCGTTGAGCTCGGATGCAATCTGCTGCAATTGACTGTAATATTTTTTAAGTAAATCAGAATTGATGGAAGACGCTTTTGCTGTTTGATCCGTGTATTCGACAGTTACATTCATGTTAACTTTACCACGCTCAATAAGTTTGCTGCTTTCAGTCCGCAGGGTTAATTCTTTGTCCGAAACAACTTTGGGCAAACGAAGATTTAATTCAAGGAATTTTGAATTTAAGGACTTTATTTCGACACTATATTTAACTTTACCGTTATCAGCGGAAGCCGTGCCATATCCTGTCATGGATTTTATCATATGCAAAGGTATGACTTTTCAGTAAAAATTGAATACTCTGCATTGATTAATTGCTGATACTCCCCAAATTAACTTCCTTTTAGTTCCAGTCGTGCTTGGCGATGATAACAACAAGATAACTTTCATAAGGCCTGGCACCTTTACATTCCACATAACCAATTCCGATATCATACAAGGAAGCATTCCACTGATCCATACCTAATAAATGCGTACGATGATGGTAACCGGGGGCCTCCTTTCCAATAATAAGGGCTTTAATGGCGTCTGTAGCACTTGCACGATTGGCAGCAATAGATTCAAAATTGTTTGAACTTCGTTTTTTCAGCCATTCAGGATTAAGCTGATACCCGGCCTCTTCAATGAAATAGTTAGGCCCATACCCCTCAGGAGAAACATGGTCAAAATAAGAGCGTTTAGCCATGTCTTTAGCGCGGTAAACAGCAACCTCAGCCAGCTGATTGTTCCAATGGAGTTTAGTCCGTTTAATCTTCTGCAGATTAAACAGTTTGAGTTCTTTCTTATACTTTTCTGGGTTTGTGCGAATTCTATTCAATAGTTCATAAGCCTCTTTCGCTTGATGATGATCAACAACAACACGCTGTGCTAAAGCAAACTGTGTAAAAAACAAGGTAAATGCTAAAACCAAATAATTCATACCTAAATAGTTATTTCATAAGCTCGTGATGCGCAGCCTTTCTATATAAAGAGATATTCAGATTATTCTCATCAATATATTTAGATGCTAAATATGGATATTTCATACAAAAAACAAACGCTCTTTCAATGGTAGATTCGAATATTCGGGCAATTTTATTCGCTTCGTTTACTTGATAATTTTTTAGAGCAATCGCTCGTTCATCAACGTTAGTGCTTCCCAAGTAAGAATAATTCGAACTATTCCTTTAACCTTAAAAGACGGTATTTAGTATGCAACGTTTAATCTTTTTTTGACTTTTTAGCAGCTAAAAACTGTATAAGCATGGGTATTAAGCTAATAAAAATAACGGCTAAGATAACCAAGGAAAAATTATGTTTAAAAAATGGCAGCTGTCCAAAGTAATAGCCTGCTAGGATAAATAAAGAAACCCATAATGTGCCCCCCACTATATTGAATTTTCCAAAGACAGTATAGGGCATTTTACCAATACCCGCTACAAATGGAGCAAAAGTTCTAACAATAGGCACAAACCGTGCATAAACGATGGTGTTTGTTCCGTGTTTGGCATAAAAATCCTGTGTTTTTTGCAGATAAGAAGGTTTAAATACCCTTGATCCTGGTCTAAAAACTCTTATTCCAACATATTTACCGATTTCATAATTCACGAAATCGCCAGAAATAGCAGCCAAGATTAAAATGAAAATAAACAGGGACAAAGAGAGCTGACAGTCTGGTCGGGCAATTATCGCTCCCAAGGCAAATAAAACAGAATCACCGGGAAGAAAAGGTGTGACAACAAATCCTGTTTCAGCAAAGATGACCAAAAACAAAATCAAATAAGTCCAGTTCGCATAACTATTGATCAGCTGCAAAAGATGTCCATCAATATGCAATATAAAATCAATGAGTTGTGTGATCGTTTCCATTTTGATCCATAAAAAAAGGGAATCCTATTGGACTCCCTTTTTAGTTTTTATCTTTTCTTTTATGACCTCGATGACTATTGGCAATACAGATATAAAAATAATGATTAGTACCACCTTCGAGAAGTTATCCCGGATAATCGGAATATTCCCCAAGAAATATCCGGCGAGGGTTATTCCCCCCACCCACAAGACAGCTCCTACAACATTATACGTGATGAAAGTACCATAATTCATCTTTCCAATACCACCTACGAAAGGTGCCAAGGTGCGGACAATCGGTACAAAGCGCGCTATAACGATCGTTTTACTACCATATTTCTCATAAAAAGAATGCGTCTTGGCAATCTGCTCATCTTTGACAACCTGTTTACCAAAGAGCTTAAATTTTGTTAAGCGCATACCAAAATGCTTTCCGATAGAATAATTCAAGGAATCACCGGAAACCGCCGCAACCAACAAAATGAAAATCATCAGCCATACGTTGAGATCATTCGGTTGTGCTGCTAGCATGCCTGCAGCAAACAACAAAGAATCTCCCGGTAAAAAAGGCATGACAACCACCCCGGTTTCTACAAAAATAATAAGAAACAGAATAAGGTATGTCCAAGTCTGATAATCATTGACTATTTCAACCAAATGTTTATCAATATGGAGAATAAAGTCAATGAGGTGTGTAATTATTTCCAAACCGAGAAGAAGATTAAGCGTTGTTTAACATAACAGGCATCACCAACATCAAAATATCTTCATGATCTTCTGATACTGCTGGGATCAATAAGCCAGCACGATTTGGTGTACTCATCTCCAAAACAACTTCTTCGCTTTCTAGGTTATTTAGCATTTCAACTAAGAACTTGGCATTAAAACCAATTTCCATATCGTCTCCTTCAAATTGACAAGATAAGCGCTCATGTGCTTCATTAGAAAAATCCAGATCTTCGGCAGAGATGTGCAACTCACTACCTGAAATTTTCAGACGAACCTGGTGTGTCGTTTTATTGGCAAAGATCACCACACGTCTCAATGTATTCAAGAACAATAAGCGGTCTACAGTCAACTTGTTTGGATTGACTTGAGGGATTACAGCAGCATAATCTGGATAACGCTCGTCAATTAAACGACAGATCAAATTAATATTGCCAAAGCTAAAGAACGCATTGGTATGATTATATTCAATGGATACTGCCACATCATCTGATGGCAGGGAAGATTTTAACAATGAAAGTGCTTTTTTCGGCAAAATAAGGGATGCTGGTTTTTCAGCACCGATATCCGTTCTTGAATAACGTACCAATTTGTGTGCATCTGTAGAAACAAAAGTCACATTCTTTTCAGCTAACTGTACCAAAACACCTGACATTGCCGGTCTCAATTCATCGTTACTAACGGCAAAAATTGTTTTGCTGATCGCTTCCGATAAAATAGGAGCTGGCATCTGAATAACAGAACCATTATCAATAGAAGGAATTTTAGGAAAATCGTCAGCGTTTTCTCCACTCAATTTATACTTACCATCACCTGCGCTGATTTCGATAGCCAAGGTATTCATGTCTACTGAAAATGCTACCGGCTGATCTGGCAAAGTTTTTAATGTCTCAATCAAAATCTTCGAAGGCATGGCTACTCTTCCTTCTTCTTTTGCCTCAATCTGTAGCGAAGTAACCATACTTGTTTGCAGATCCGTAGCAGAAATAGTCAAGTTATTGTCTTTTATTTCAAAAAGAAAGTTTTCCAAGATTGGCAAAACAGTACTTGTACTGGATGCGCCATTGATAGCTTGTAACTGCTTTAATAAAATTGATGTTGATACAATGAATCTCATTTCCTGAATACTAATTATTATGTGCAATAATACACAAATTAATCAATATTTTTCAGTTTTATAGGCGCCTTTCTTTCCACATAAAGAGATTTCCAAGCCTCAAATAAGCATTTGTATTTCAATTAATAAGCACTGCACCAAAAGTATAGAAAGCAAATTCGGCTCGATAAATCACAATATTTATTACATTTGTATAATAGCAGTAGTGTATGCAGTTTAAAGAGATCATTGGGCATAAAGACATCAAAGAACATTTAGTTCGCACGGTTCAGGAAAATCGTGTGAGTCATGCCCAATTATTCCTAGGTCCCGAAGGTTCAGGTAGCCTTGCTTTGGCTTATGCCTACGCACAATTTTTGAATTGCGAAAACCGGCAACCTACAGACAGCTGTGGCCAATGTTCATCATGTCGGAAATATAGCAAACTGATCCATCCGGATCTTCATATGTCCTATCCTTTTATAGCCAAACATAAAGAAGATACAGCAGCAGACTATGCGGAAAGCTGGCGAAAATCTTTTCTTTCCAATCCTTACATGGGATTGGAGTATTGGCGTAATCAACTGGATGCAGACAACAAACAGGTCAATATCAATATTGCCGAGGCGCATGGCATCATCAAAAAATTAAGCCTTAAATCATTCGAAGCCGAATATAAAGTTTTAATTATGTGGCTGCCAGAATACTTGGATACGCAAGGTAATGCACTATTGAAATTAATCGAAGAACCTCCAGAAAAAACACTCTTTATTCTGGTTGCTGAAAATCAGGACAAAATATTAAATACGATTATATCGCGTACGCAACTGGTCAAAATCAAGAAATTGAACCATGCTGAGGTTTCACAACACTTAAAGAGCGTCCATCATCTTTCAGATCAGGAGGCCGCAGAGATTGCTTTTATTGCGGATGGAAATCTGCAGGAAGCAATGAATCAGATCCAGTCCCAAACAAATAATCATTTTGGAATTTTGGTCAATTGGCTGCGCTTCATCGTTTCAGATGCCGGTACCAATATGATTTCTTTGGTAGAAGAAGAACTCTCAAAAATAGGAAGAGAAAACCAGAAAAGTTTTCTTTTCTATGCGATTAATATGATGCGCCAAATCATTTTGATCAAAGAAGGACTTTCAAGTCTTGTCTTCTTACCGACCAAAGAATTGGACTTTGTTCAAAAATTTGCAGTACATTATACCGTTGAACAAATCGAAGCAACCATAAATCTATTTGAGGAAACGCATTATTTTGTAGAAAGAAATGCGAATCCCAAAATATTATTTTTAGATTTATCTTTGCAGTTAACATTAATATACAAGTACAAAACGTTTCCGAAAGGAACTCAATATATATAAATAGAAAACTATGGGATGTGGCAGTTGCTCATCCGGCGGAGGTTGCGGTACTACCACAGCAAATGGTACACCGGCAGGATGTCAGAATAATGGCTCCTGCATGACTAGCGGATGTAATAAATTAGATGTATATGACTGGCTTTCCGATATGGATATGCCTTCAAATTATAAACCATTTAATATCGTCGAAGTACGATTTAAGGGATCACGAAAGGATTTCTTTATTAATGTAGATAATATCTACCTGGAAATGGGTGAGATGGTCGTTGTAGAACCTTCAACTGGTGGTTATGATGTCGGACACATCTCCCTAACAGGTGAATTGGTCAGATTACAATTAAAAAAGAATAATGTTACCCCAGAAATGGTAACAAAGAAAATCTATCGGAAACCAAATGAGGTAGATGTAGAGAAGTATAACGCAGCAAAAGATCTCGAATGGGAAACTATGCACAAAGCCCGTAAATTGGCTTTGGACCTAGGCTTATCCATGAAGATTTCTGACGTAGACTATCAGGGTGATAAAACGAAGGCTACCTTCTATTACACTGCTGAGGGCCGCGTGGATTTTCGTGAACTCATCAAAAAAATGGCTGAAGCATTTAGGATAAGGATTGAAATGCGTCAGATAGGTATGCGACAAGAAGCAAGCCGTCTAGGCGGTATTGGTTCCTGTGGCCGTGAACTCTGTTGTTCGACTTGGTTAACGGATTTTAAAACTGTTTCCACGTCAGCTGCACGTTATCAAAATCTGTCCCTGAATACGCTAAAATTAGCTGGACAATGTGGAAAATTGAAATGCTGTCTCAATTATGAATTGGATAGTTATATGGATGCATTAAAAGATATTCCGAATAACATAGACCGAATTGAAACGCAAAAGGGAGTCGCTTATCTTCAAAAGACCGATATCTTTAAAAAAATGATGTGGTTCTCTTTTCCAGGAGCCGAAAATTGGATCGCGCTACCAGTCCAACAAGTAAAAGAGCTTGTTGAAATGAATAAACAGGGAATCAAACCTGAAGCGATTTCAAGTGCAATAGATACCGATGAAATCAAAGAAGAGAAAAATATCAATTACGATTACGAAAACGTAGTCGGGCAAGATAGCTTAACTCGACTTGATGATCGGAATAAAAGAAAGAAGAAAAGGAAAACCAAAAGCAATACCGCTAAACCGGAAACTAAAGCTGGTCAAAAAACGGATAAATCCGAACAAAATGTACCCAGACAAGGTGCTAAACCTCAGTTAGCGACCGATACTGTCGCTCCTACAGCAAATAAAGACAATAAAGAGGGAACAAACAATAGACCTAAAAAGCGATTCAATAGACACCGCAATAAAAATAAGGGTAATAATAACAATACTGCCCCAAAAGCAGAATAAAATAAAATATGCCTAATTTTAACACATTAGGCATATTCTTTTTTAAAGATAAACATGAAACTCAAAAACTCAACGCTCCTTGTTGGTATGTTATGTATTGGCATATGGGGTTCCTGTGACCAAACTTCAATCATTAATGATAATAAACCCATTGACAATAAAGCTTGGTTGAATACATCACCAGCTCGTTTTCAATTTCATATCAGCGATAAAACTAAACGATATGATGTATTAATGGATATTCGCCACACCCCCGAATATACCTTTTCAAACCTTTTTGTTCTCATCTATCAACTCGGCCCAGATAAAAAACAATATACTTATCGTAAAGAAATAAAAATGGCGCGCCCCGATGGAAAATGGATTGGAAAATCCTCAGGTAGTCTCTACAACAATCAATCCATCATCCATAAAGATTACCAATTTCCAGATACAGGAATGTATACAATTTCCATTGAACAGCATATGAAAGAGAATCCGTTGAAAGAAATCACCGATGTTGGGTTAACAGTTGTTCCAAAATGATAGCTTTACTACGATATCTGTTACTTCCTTTTTCAATTATCTATGGCTTTGCTGTTTGGATAAGAAATCGATTATATGATCTTAAATTGCTTAAATCAAAGACATTTGATATTCCGACGATTGTTATCGGCAATCTTTCTGTTGGGGGTACAGGAAAAAGTCCAATGACAGAATTTGTTGTGTCTAGCCTTAAAGACTACTATAAAACTGCTATCCTCAGCCGCGGGTATGGGCGAACAAGCAAAGGATTCCATCTCGTAAAAACTGATTCATCAGCCAGTGATGTTGGGGATGAACCCTTACAGTTCAAAAATAAATATCCATATCTCACCGTTGCGGTTTGCGAGGATCGTTGTACCGGAATAGAAAAACTTCGGCCCGATCATCAGCTTATTATTTTGGATGATGCCTATCAACACCGAAAATTATCACCTCTTTTCAATATTTTACTGTTTGATTTTTCATCGTTTTTCCAGCCCATGCTGGTATTTCCAGCGGGGAACTTTAGGGATCTCCTTATGGAAGCTAACCGAGCGCAAATTATAACGATCACCAAATGTCCTATTCATCTTTCAGCTGAAGATAGAAAGTCCATAGAACACAGAATCAGGCGATATAACAAAGAAGCTTTAATTACATTTAGTTATATTGATTACTTTGAACCGATCGATAGCGACGGAACCACAATTGATATTAGCGGCAAAGATATTATTCTAGTTACTGGTATTGCCAAACCGAAACCGCTTGTAAATTATATCAAGAAGAAGGCAAATTTAATCAAGCACATTTCTTTTGGAGATCATCATGCATTTAGCCAATCAGATTTAGATAAGATCACAACAGCGTACATGAACCTAGCAAGTACCAATAAAATACTATTGACTACCGAAAAAGACTTTCAGCGGTTAAAACCTTTTAAAAAGCTATTTGAAACGATGGACTTGGTTTACCTTCCTATAGGAATCCAATTTCATGATCCTACACAAAAAGGACTATTCATAAAAGTGTTGCATGGCGCAGTTTCTCAAAGTGTTAATCAACCTTAAATTTTGTTAAGATCAAATACAATACTAAACTTTTTCATCAAATTTATATTCAATAGATAAAGAAAGAGCTGATAAGCTTTTTGGTCCATAATAAGTGGATAATGAAATTGAGTGTACAATTATCATGGTTGGCACTCATGATATAAACTATATAAAGATGAAAAAGAAAATTTTAATGGCAGCAGCTTGCCTAATGTTAAGTGCTACAGGAGTTTTTGCTCAACAACGTCAGCAACGCAGCCCTGAGGAACAAGCTAAAATGCGTGTAGATCGTCTGGACAAATTATTAAGTCTCAATCAAGTGCAAAAAGATTCCATCTATAATCTTACCTTAAGTCAGGCACAGCAGCGTGATGCTCTTAGAGGCGACGGTGGAGATCGTAAAGCAAACATGGAAAAATTTAAGCAACTTCAGGAGGTACAGACAAGCAAAATCAAATCATGGCTTACTCCAGAACAAGCTAAATTATTTGATGAACAGCAAGAAAAAATGAAAGAAAGAATGTCCAAACGTTCTGATAATTAAACACTAAAACGCTTCAAAGAGGTCCTTGCAAATAAAACAAGGACTTTTTTCATATTAACCTTGATTTTGCAGCTTAACTCCTAAGCATCATTTCTATTGGATTAGATTTTAATGTGCTCCGATCATAACAGCACATCTAATCATTAACCGTACCCTAAATATCGAAATAGAAATCCCCTACCGATATTAAAAAATAAAACAATCTGTTGTTTTTCAATCATTTAAACGCAATTAATGTTAAAAATCTGTTAAAGTAACATACTTGATACAATATTAATAATGCTTTCTAAGTTTTTATAACAAGACAGTTTAATTGTAACTTTTTAAATACAATAGATATGAAAAAGCTAATTTTAACAGGAGTAGGACTTTGTTTAGCGCTTAGCCTTACATTCGCACAGCAAGTCACTCCGGAAGAAACTGCTGCAAAAGCAACGACTGAACTTGTACAGAAACTAAATCTGAACGATGAACAAAAAACGGCGGTATCGACTATTTTATTGGATCAAGCCAAGGCAGAACATACTATAGTAAAAGATAGTGCATCCTCTGCTCAGGCAAAAAGTGAGTCATTGAATAAACTTCAAAACGAAGTGGATACAAAAGTCAATCAATTACTGACCGAAGATCAAAAATCACTTTATCAAAAAATGATAGCCGAACGGCCTGCCAAATCTGTACCTGCAGCGGCCGAGCCTGTACAAACCGGATCTAATCATTAATGGGTAGTAAAATAAAGAAGCTTCAGCATACAAATGGAATAATTTCATCTAAAATTAAACATCATGAAAAAGTTATTTTTAGCAGGTATAGGTTTCTTCCTAGCAATGAGCCTAACATTTGCACAGCAAACAACACCAGAAGAAAATGCGACAAAAGTAGTGACTGAATTAGTCACCAAGCTCACATTAAACGATGAACAAAAAACGGCGGTATCAACAATTGTATTGGATCAAGAAAAGGCCATAGCAGCCATCATTCAGGATAGCACAGCGACTGCTGATGCGAAGAAGGAGAGTATTGGGAAAATTCAAGGTGCATCGGACAACAAAATACTTCAATTACTGACAGATGAGCAAAAGGTATCTTACCAGAAATATGTAACAGAAAGACCTCCGGTAAACATTCCCGTAACTCAAGAAACAACAGAAAATAAAGAGTCCAGCAACGGCCAGAGCAATCAATAACAATCAATCATTCTACAGGGATGAAAAACCTCTGATTATATAAAATATAGTCAGAGGTTTTTTAATGCATTAAATCGCCTTAAATCCATTAAAAAAGGGCTATCCTTGTTAATTGGATAACCCTTTTGTTTTCTACTTGCGGTAATTGACATTAAGATTTCAATTTTTTCATAATATCGCTTACATAAGTCTTAAATTTCTTGTCTGTTTCAATTAAATCCTCTACGGTTTGACATGCATAAATGACAGTCGAGTGGTCTCTTCCTCCGAAGAATGCGCCGATGGATTTTAGTGAAGACTTGGTATGAGCTTTAGCTAAATACATCGAAATTTGCCTGGCCTGCACGATTTCGCGCTTCCTAACTTTCGACTTTACCATATCCACAGGAACTTCAAAATATTCACAAACTAATTTCTGAATAAAGTCCATTGAAATTTCCTTGTGTGTATTCTTCACAAAATTCTTCAACATGGATTTCGCTAAACCCAAATCGATCTCCTTTTTGTTCAATGTAGATTGCGCCAATAATGAAACCATGGCACCTTCCAATTCACGGACACTGTTGTCGATTTGCGTAGCGACATATTCCACTACATTTTCTGGTAAATCAATACCATCAGAATACATCTTCTTCTTCAAGATTGCCATTCTCGTCTCAAGGTCAGGAATCTGAATATCTGCAGATAATCCCCATTTAAAACGACTAAGCAAACGTTCCTCCAAACCAGCTAAATCCTTAGGTGCTTTGTCCGAAGTCAAGATAATTTGCTTTCCAGATTGATGCAAATGATTAAAAATATGGAAGAAAATATCCTGCGTTTTTTCTTTACCAGCAAAGTTATGTACATCATCCATGATAATTACATCCATTGCTTGATAAAAGTTAACGAAATCATTGATTGTGTTGTTTTTCAATGAGTCCACAAACTGTTGACAGAATTTCTCACAAGACACATAAATGACCAATTTATCGGGAAGATTTCTTTTGATCTCATTTCCGATAGCTTGAGCAAGGTGAGTCTTTCCCAAACCAACATCTCCATAGATCATCAAAGGGTTAAATGACGTACCACCTGGTTTATTCGCTACAGCATAACCTGCTGAACGAGCAAGACGGTTACATTCACCTTCAATGAAATTTTCAAAGGTGTAGTTTTGATTCAATTGCGGATCAACCTGCAATTTTTTCAATCCAGGAATAACAAATGGATTTTTGATATCTCTATTTAAAGATACCGGTACCGGGATAGATTGTCTCTTTCCTTCTGCTCCATTGCCATTCGATGGAAGATTAGTCGTATAAGGATGAGAAGCGGAAGACTTCTCTACTACAATATTGTATTCCAATCTACCTTGTTCTCCTAAAAATTTCTTTACAGTCTTACGAAGAATTCCTACATAGTGTTCTTCCAGCCACTCGTAAAAAAATAAACTAGGCACTTGAATAGTCAAAACGTCACCCTCCAAACGGACTGCTTTCACAGGTTCAAACCAGGTCTTGAAACTTTGTGCTGGTATATTATCTTTGATAATCGAAAGACAATTATTCCAGACACTTGAATACGTTTTTTCCATTCTAAAATTGTTAATAAGTTGATTTACAATACGCGACAAAAAATATGTTGATAACTTTCTCTGAGAACGAAGATGACAAAAAAAAATCAGCTAAAAAACTAAAATATAAAATAATTGATAATACACTATATACCAGTTCTTTATTGTGTAAAATTGTGGAAAACTAGCGCTAAAATTGATCTCTAAAAATAATTATTAACATTCCAAATTTATTTCAAAAAAAAGAACAAAAAAAGTAGCAAACTCACTACGTTTCAGTCTTTAAGGTCTAGACCTAAATTAACCAAAATTATAGCGAATTACAACCTTTGGTTCATATATTTTTAATATTAAATTTATAAGAATTTAAAACCAACTTAACATCGCTGTCAAATGATAATTTACCGGATTTATACACAACCGAAAAATCAAGATCGTTATAAATTGGCTCTTCGGAAAAAGTGAATTGTAACATAGCAGATTACTTGAGTGCTCTACTAAAGTTTGTAGTCAAAAACCAAAAAAGGAGGTCTGTGTAGATCTCCTTTTAATAATATCTCAATATTGATTTTTATCCAACCATTGTACTGGTCAGCTTTCCATCGCAAAGTTTTTTAGCTTCCATTACGATAGCATTAGCATCATAGTGCGCATTCTTCCACTGCGCATTTTGTTCTGCATGCTCAATGATCTTATCGGGAATACCCAAACGGACAACTTGACTGCGGTAACCGTGATCAGCCATAAATTCCAATACTGCCGATCCGATACCCCCTTGCAAACTTCCGTCTTCTACAGTAATAACTTTTGCAAACTTCTTAAATACCTGATGGAGCAAAACCTCATCCAAAGGCTTAGCAAATCTAAGATCATAGTGCGCGGGATGGATACCCAATTCATTCAATTGCTGTACGGCTTTTACAGCTTCGTTTCCTATAGCGCCGAAACTTAAAATAGCAAGTTCTTCTCCTTCGGTAATGAGACGCCCTTTGCCAATTTCAATTTCCGTAAATGGGCGACGCCAGTCTGGCATAACACCATTTCCTCTCGGATATCTAATCACAAAAGGCCCCTTGTTAGGTAATTGAGCCGTATACATTAAATTTCGTAACTCTTCCTCGTTCATCGGAGCCGAAACAGTCATGTTTGGAACACATCGCATAAACGCAATGTCATAAGCACCGTGGTGTGTAGCGCCATCTGCGCCAACCACTCCCGCTCGATCCAAACAGAAAACGACATTCAGGTTCTGTAATGCCACGTCATGGATCACTTGATCATAAGCTCGCTGCATAAAAGATGAATAAATATTACAAAATGGCAATAGTCCCTGAGTTGCGAGTCCTGCACTGAAAGTAACAGCATGCTGTTCAGCAATACCAACATCAAAAGCACGTTCAGGCATTGCCTTCATCATAATATTCATGGAAGATCCAGATGGCATTGCTGGAGTTATTCCCACGATCTTACTGTTCTCTTCTGCAAGCTCGACTAAGGTGTGCCCAAATACATCTTGAAATTTAGGTGCCACAGGTTTATCATTCGAAGATTTTTTGATCTCTCCTGTAATTTTATCGAATAAACCTGGGGCATGCCATTTCGTTTGATCTTTTTCAGCTAGCGCAAAGCCTTTTCCTTTTATTGTGACAACATGCAATAATTTTGGTCCAGGGATGTGCTTAAGATCCTCAAGTGTCTTTGCTAACTTCTTGACATCATGTCCATCTACTGGTCCAAAATATCTAAAATTTAAGGACTCAAAAAGATTAGCATTTTTTAATAAAGTGCCCTTTATACTTTTTTCAAGTTTCTTGGCAATACCAAGTGCGTTTGGACCAATTTCAGAAATCTTGGTCAACACAGCAGCTATATCATCCCTAAAACGATTATATCGTTTTGATGTCGTTATACTTGTCAAATACTCCTTCAATGCTCCAACATTAGGATCGATGGACATACAGTTATCATTCAAGATTACCAAAAGATTTGATTTGGAAATACCTGCATGATTTAACGCTTCAAATGCCATTCCACCGGTCAAAGCACCATCTCCAATGACCGCAATATGTTGACGGTCTTTTTCCCCTTTTATTTGGGATGCAACGGCCATACCTAGCGCTGCAGAAATAGATGTTGAAGAGTGCCCAACGCCAAATGCATCATATTTAGATTCAAAACGGTTGGGAAAGCCCGAAATTCCGTTCTCTATTCGATTTGTATGAAATATATCGCGACGCCCTGTTAGGATTTTATGTCCATAAGCCTGATGGCCAACATCCCAAATCAACTGATCATATGGGGTGTTCATTACGTAATGTAACGCCACCGTTAACTCAACGACTCCCAAACTTGCTGCAAAGTGACCACCGTTAACCGAAACCTGATCAATAATAAATTGACGTAACTCCTGGCTTACCTGTTCTAATTGGTCTTCCTTTAGCTTTTTAAGATCAGAGGGATCGTTTATTTTACTTAATAGTTCTCCAGTCTCAAACTGCATAGTAATGCTATTTACATGATATGTTGGTACAAAGTAACGACAATTTTATCTAATCTTTAAAATAAATCGTATTTACATATTGAGGTACAACAAATAAAATAATGAATAGTTTGCACCGGAGCCCTTCCAAAAGATTTTATATGTAAATTTGTATAAGATATGCAAGTAGAAGAAGGCTACGAAATCAAGCTTCCTCAATTCGAGGGACCTTTTGATTTATTATTATTTTTTATCGAGCGGGATGAACTAAATATCCACGATATTCCGATTTCAAAGATTACAGATGATTTTTTGTCGTATGTGAGCCAGATGCAAGCGCTCAATATGGAAATGGCAAGTGAGTTTATCTTTGTTGCCTCGACACTGATGCGTATCAAAGCCAAAATGCTATTACCACGTCCCGATCTAGACGAAAATGAAAATGAAATTGATCTTAGGGAGGACCTTGTTCAAAAACTTATCCTCTATAAGCAATTTAAAGAGACCTGCGAGGATTTGAGAAGGATGGAAGAGGATCGTCTTCAACAGTACAGCAGAGGCAATATACGTTACGATATCCAGCAACGCCTTAAACTAGATTCCAGCGGAGAAAATCTAGATAACTTCGACCTCTATGGTCTGATGATGATCTACGAGCAAATGATGCATCAATTCCGTAATCGCCCCCCTGAGGTAACCCATACAGTAATAAAATACCCTTATACGATTGAACAGCAAAAGAAAGCAATCGCTGAACTGATTGAAATTAACAAGACATTGGATTTTCAGGAAATTCTTAAAAATTCCGAAAATAAAATTCAATTCGTCTATAATTTTCTAGCTATTCTTGAAATGCTTCAGCAGCGGCTATTACAGATTGAAGTAGGTTTGGGCTATAATAATTTCAATGTTGGTGAAAGAGATCCAAATGAAGAGGAAGAATTTATCTTAGAAAATGAAGAAGCATAAAAAAGACCCGTCTAAGACGGGTCTTTTTTTAATCTTTCTTCTTAAAAGCATTCCAGCCTTGAGCTGATATTGGATAGAGATTTCCTGATTTCGAAATCATTTCACAGCCTTCGGAAGCTGGTGTCATGTAGCCAATAATACTAATATCAGGTAAATTCTTAATTTTATCATGATCAGCCTGTGCTATGGTAAATAAAAGCTCGTAATCTTCGCCCCCATTTAGTGCTGCTACTGTTGGATCAATCCCAAATTCCCGTCCAGTGTCATAAGTCATCTGATCTAATGGTATTTTTTCCTCATATAAACGGCATCCTTTATCTGATTGACGACAGATATGCAAGATTTCTGATGCTAGACCGTCTGAAATATCCATCATCGCTGTAGGCTTTATCGATAGCTTGGCAAATAGCTCAACAATATCCTTACGGGCTTCTGGCTTTAATTGACGTTCAACAATATAATCCTTCCCTTCCAGATCAGGTTGTACATTCGGATTTTCCAAATAGATATCTTTCTCACGTTCTAAGAGCTGTAAGCCCATATAAGCCGCGCCCAGATCGCCTGAAACACACAGTAGATCGCCCTCTTGTGCTCCGTTGCGATAAACAATTCTGTCTGAATCAGCGTAACCTATGCTCGTCACAGAAATAACAAGACCCTGGGCTGAAGCTGAGGTATCGCCACCAATTAAATCAACGTTATACTTCTTACAGGCAATCAGTGCTCCCTGGTAAATTTCCTCGACTGCTTCCAAGGGAAACTTAGATGATAGACCAATTGAAAAGGTGATTTGGGAAGCTATTCCATTCATCGCATAGATATCGCTCAAATTGACCTGAACGGCTTTGTAGCCTAAGTGTTTCAGGGGTACATATCTCAGATCAAAATGAATTCCTTCCAGCAGTAAATCGGTAGATATCAAAGTTTTCTTACCCTCAAAATCCAAAACAGCTGCGTCGTCACCTATCCCTTTAATAGTGGACTTCTCTGTTAATTCTACAGCTTTGCTTATATAATCAATCAGTCCGAACTCTCCCATTTCCTCTAAATTGGTCCGCTCGGTATTGTCAAAATCAAACATGTTTAAAAGTTTAAAAGTTCATTATAGATAATGCCAAACAATCATCCTTTAAAGATTGATTTTGTGGTCATTACAAAACAGCGATCGCAATAAATCCAATAGATTTTGGCACCTTTATTCGTAACTCTTTTTCCTATTTTATCAAAAAAGAAATAAAAGTCCACTTTGGGTACCGAAAATCAATCTTTCTTTCTCTCGCTAATATCAAAAATTATCCCAAATTTCTACAATCCTAAGCTCGCCGATATTTCCAACATACGTTCAATAGGACGCTGGGCACGAAAAATAACATCTTCAGGAAGAAGAATTTCAGGCGATTCATATTTAAGACAATTATAGAGCTTCTCAAGCGTATTCAGCTTCATGTGGGGACAATCATTACATGCACAGGCATTGTTAGGAGGTGCTGGTATAAAGGTCTTATGAGGGCTCGCTTTCTGCATCTGATGGAGAATACCTGATTCTGTAGCGACAATATAGGACTGAGCCGCATCATTCTGCGTAAATTTAAGCATTCCAGCTGTAGATCCCACATAATCTGCATTTGCTAATATATGGTCTTCACATTCGGGGTGGGCAATAAATTTCGCTTCGGGGTATTCGCTTCTCAAACGATCAATTTTATCCTGAGAAAAAATCTCATGCACCATACAGGCACCATTCCAAAGGACTAGATCCCGACCAGTTTTCTTTTTAACGTATGCACCTAGATTACGGTCAGGACCGAAGATGATTTTCTGATCTTTAGGCAAACTCTCCACAATTTGAACAGCATTGCTTGATGTACATACAATATCCGAAAGTGCTTTTAATTCAGCAGTACAGTTCACATAAGTGATGACCAGATGATCGGGATATTGTTCCTTAAACTTAGCGAAAAGATGCGGTGGACAGGAATCTGACAACGAACAACCAGCTTTCGCATCCGGTAGAATAACCTTTTTCGTTGGTGAAAGTATTTTGGCTGTTTCAGCCATGAAATGCACTCCAGCAAAGACAATTAAATCCGCATCTGTTTTGGCAGCCTCTTGTGAGAGTCCTAGGCTATCTCCTATATAATCTGCTATATCCTGAATTTCAGACTCTTGATAATAATGAGCTAAAATTACAGCATTCTTTTCTTTCTTTAATCGTTGGATTTCTTTAACCAAATCCAATGAGGGATCGATCGGAGCATCGATATAACCTTTGGCCTGAAGCTCATAATTTACAATTTCCATGCGGGTACTTTCAACTTTTATGAATGACAAAAATAAGCATTGTTCCATATATAAAAGTCAATTAAAAGCAAATTAATCAAATGATACCAATTTACACTTAACAACTACAGTCTATATTGTCGAATTATCACACCTTAATAGTTGATAGCTCATACATCAATTAGCTCCAAGGGATAAGAATGGTTGGTATCAGTATCGATCTTAACACAGGGCACCGCCGAGAATTTGACCTAGTAACAATTATCATTCATAAATTCCATTAGCTTACAAAAGAGAAAACGAAATAACGATTTAAAAAACATCAAACCTTCGAATAAAAAAAATAATAGTTAAATTATTATCATTAAAAAATAATAAAAAGAAATCATTTCAATATAAACCCTTCTAGAATCGAATATATAACATCCAATCGAAAGACATATGCTACAGCAAAAGCTCAAAGAGTTTATCGCAAACTATTTCCATGTTAGAAAATCAGTTTCGCCAATATCCAACTTTGGTAGCCTATAGAGCGTTCTTAGGCATATTACAAAACAATGAAAAATATCGCACAATAGGAAGCTTTATTTATTAACATTTTACGTGATGAAGCGATTCAAAGCCCTTATAAAATCAATTAATGAACTCCGCATTGAACAACAAATTTATATTGAATTCTCAGCGGGTTTAATTAATCGATTATAGACGAATTTAAAAAGGTCAAACTCGATTGATAGGATGACACCGCCTAAGAATGGAATATAAAGGCCTTGAGAATCGCCTGAAATAATTTTTAGCGCTGTTCCCCGCATTTATAGCAATCTGCTTGCCAGTCGGTATAGTTTATCAGTTCTTTTAAAAGCAAGTATAAGATATGATTTAACATATCGGTGACATTTGCTCAGATTTATATAAGCTTAAAAAGTACAGCTGAAAAATGAAAATTTTCATTGTGAAGCGCTCTAGAATAGTATATTTTGAAAATTAAATCGCTTTTTAACGAAAATGGGAAGCAAATCGGCATAAATGAACTTTAATCGGATAAAATCGAAATCTCTTAAATCTATCTTTTTAAATGAACACAATTAGAATCCAATATATATTAACAAATAAAACTAAGTCAATTATAAACGAAACTGAAAAGGTTAATTTTTTTTGAAAAGTATGAAAAGATATATTCTGGATTTTCTATCTACAACAGAGCCACTGAGGATTGAATATTAGCTAAATAATCCCTCGAATATGTATATACTGAATTGTAAAGAGGTTTGATAAAAATACACCTAAAGTGAGCTATAGCGATCAGAACTCGATTGAGCAAAGTTATTTTACTTTTTAAATCTGAATTACTAACGGAAGTATATTGATATTTCAATTAAATTGAAATAAATATAAATTATACGATATAAAAACGCCAAATACGAACGCTAAAAATTATAAAAATAAATTAAATATTAAAATTATAAAGGTATTAATAGAGAGATAATAATTCAAATTCCTAATATTCAGGTAAATACTTGCACTTTATGCTTATAATCAAATATTAGATTGTAGAAGGCATAGAAACCATCTAAAATTCACCGCTAATCACTTAGAATTAAATAAGCGATATAAATATTACATAAAACAAATCTATTCCATCTATAAAGCGTTTATTTTGGAAATAAACCCGTTTAGAATTGTTTATAAAAGAACATCCAACTCTTTATCCAAAATATTTAAATCTCAGAAATCTAATTTCATAAAATCCGAGAAGAAAATCAATGTTGGGCAACAAATATAGTAAGATAGTTCGTTCTACAATAAATTATTTGAACAAATTATTTTTATTTAAAATTTCAATCTGCTTTGTTATTGAATCCACTCTCGAAATAGCAATTCACATTAAGCATTCTAGAATGTAATAAACAGTATTAAAAACATTTTTTACGAGAATATTCAATTCTAAATTTGTCTATTTCAAAATTTGAAGCCTGGAGTTTCACATACAAATTACACAGTCTAAAAAGAAGTGAAATTTTGCAACTAAAATCACATAAATTTAAAAAATTGGAATTTGAAAATCCATAAACTATAAATTTGGCATAAATCCAGATATTATATCACATTGATCAAAATGTACCATTCAAATTTTAGTGGCCAAGAAAGAGCTATAAAATTTTTTTTTCAAAAAAATGAAAATAAATAAACCTAAAGCATTCTAAAATCCAAATCTCGCAAGAGAATTACATCAGGTACCTTCATGTAAAAATTAAAAGCAAATCAAGGCTATTAGAATTCCATAAAAGTCATTACTCTATTGAAAATAAAGAATATTCAAACCTCACAGCGCCTAAATTAGATTTACAAACATCCTTTCGTCAGTTTGTGCTCTTTAGGATCGCATAAATCCACATAGAACGTCAAAAGCTCAGAATATTGAAATATAAAAGCGTCTAAATGAAAAAAAAATAAAATATCTGAAAAATAAGCCTCTTAAATCACGTTATAACCATATTTCAAAAAAAATAAAATAAATATTGCATTCTGAAGCACTTTAAAAGCCAATAGAATTATTAAAAAATAAAATAAACTCAATTAGAATCGAATATTTCGATAGGGGAGCCTACAGTTCCCGAATATCGAAATGTGAACGCGTCTAATTGAACTTGACAAAACTAAACAAAGATTTTCGAACGTATTCCACAATCTTTTTTTTCAATAAATACTAATTATTTTAAATAGAAGATCTCTTATTGTTTATTATGGTGTGGAAAAGTGGTATAAATTGAGTTAGTTCTATTTTGATTTTAGGTTTTTATAGAGTTTTCAACAATTTTTCAACAGTATTTTAATATTAAATGACTGATTTTTAAAATTCTAATTTTCTCGGGTTTTTATTTTCCATATTTTTTTGTTGAATAGTTTGTGTCTAAAAATTGTGGAAATCTCATGAATTTTATGCGGAAAAGTTTGAAAAATTTGAGTGGAAAATAGGGGACTTGTGAATTGTTAAATACTTTTCATTTTTATTTAACCTTTTATTTACACGTTTTCCACATTTTTCGTTAATTTGAATTGTCACTTTTGGGGATAGTTTGTGAATTTAAAATATATGGCAGATAGAAAGGTCGATTTTTTGGTCATTGGATCAGGTATAGCTGGATTAAGCTTTGCGTTAAAAGCGTCTAAATTCGGTAAAGTGTTGATAGTCACTAAGTCCAATGAGGATGAGTCTAATACAAAATATGCGCAGGGGGGAGTAGCTGCTGTTGTGGATAAGTCTGATAGCTTTGAGAAGCATATTATTGATACTCAGATAGCTGGGGATGGATTATGCGATGTTGAAATTGTGGAAAACGTAGTGCGGGAGGCTCCTGATCGTATTGCCGAGCTTATTTCATATGGGACGTCATTTGATAAGGAAGAATCCGGACTCTACGACTTGGCAAAAGAGGGGGGACATTCGGCACATCGCATCCTACATTACAAGGATATTACTGGCTACGAAATTGAACGGGCATTATTGGAGCAGGCACATATTGATCCAAATATCGAAATTGTTACACATTACTTTGCCATAGATTTAATTACGCAGCATCACCTAGGGGAATATGTAGACAAGAACAAAACGGATATTACTTGTTATGGTATTTATGCTTTCAATACATCTTCCCATCTGGTCGATAAAATTTTGAGCAAGGTTACGGTAATGGCGTCTGGTGGGGCTGGGCATGTGTATTCAAGCACAACTAATCCGACGATTGCTACTGGAGATGGTATTGCAATGGTCTACAGAGCCAAAGGGAAGGTACGTAATATGGAGTTCATGCAATTTCATCCAACTTCGCTATATAATCCTAAGGACTCTCCGGCATTTTTGGTATCCGAAGCTGTACGAGGATTTGGTGGAATTTTAAGAAGAGTAAATGGAGAGTCTTTTATGGAGGAATATGATGAACGTGCTTCGTTAGCTCCTAGAGATATAGTGGCTAGAGCTATTGATGCTGAGATGAAAAAATCTGGTATTGATTATGTTTATCTCGATATCACGCATAGGGATAAGAATGATATTCTCAGACATTTTCCTAATATTTATGAGAAATGTCTTTCTATTGGACTTGACATGTCGAAAGACTTTATACCAGTGACACCTGCAGCGCATTATCTTTGCGGTGGGATTTATGTGGATGATTTTGGACGAAGCAGTATTCTTAATCTTTATGCCTGTGGAGAGTGTTCTTCTACTGGCTTGCATGGCGCAAATAGGCTGGCTTCTAACTCGCTTCTTGAAGCACTTGTCTATGCCCATCGGATATTCTTAGATGCTACTAAATTGGTTAAATCGATCAGTCATATATGTGACGTTCCCGAATGGGATGATTCTAAGACCTCGCTTTCTAATGAGGATATTTTGGTAAGCCATAACCTGCGGGAATGTCAGAAGATTATGAGCGATTATGTTGGTATTGTCCGTTCTGATTTTAGGCTCGAAAGAGCGCTTAAGAGACTACATCTATTATATGAGGAGACCGAAGAGTTCTACAGAAATACGAGACTTTCTGTCAAACTTTGTGAATTGCGCAATGTGATTCAGGTCGCTTATATTGTGACTAAATCGGCTATGTTGCGGAAGGAAAGTCGAGGATTGCATTATACAACTGACTATCCGAAGCATTCGGATGTATTACAGGATACAATTTTTTAAGGGATATGGCACTTATTTTACCCGTTTTGGATAAGTCTCCGCTAATTGCTGAAGAGTGCTTTTTAGCGCCTAATTCAACGATTGTAGGCGACGTTGAGATTGGGCACCATTGTTCGGTCTGGTTTAACGCTGTTATTCGTGGTGATGTCAATTATATTCGGATAGGTAACTATACGAATATTCAAGATGGCGCTGTTATACATTGTACTTATAAAAAATGCGGTACTTCAATAGGTGATTATGTAAACGTGGGACACCAGGCTATGGTTCATGGCTGCATTGTTGAAGATCACGTGCTTATTGGTATGGGCGCAATTGTTATGGATAATGCTATTATCGAATCTAATGTGATTATAGCAGCTGGCGCGGTAGTTTTGGAGAATACGCGCTGTGAGTCGGGATTCCTATATGCCGGTGTACCAGCAAAAAAAATAAAAGCGCTAACTGAGGAACAGAAAGAACTGTTACAGCAGTTACCGCATAATTATGTTTTGTACAGTTCTTGGTTTTAGCTTAAACGAATTAGCAAGTTTAAGATAGCTTTTTATTTGGTGACCTCAATTATTCTTTTTTGAGGTCAATTAATGAAAAGCTATCTTTTTGCTCCCAGTTTGCTCGTATGGTGAATACTTTGTTTAAGTATATAACAGGCTCTGGAAAGGTCTTTTTTTCTACATCTCCAGTATCCCAAATACCATTGCCGTTATCGTCTCGGATTACACGCAAACTGTATTTACCTCCTGGATATTGTTTATAAATAACCGTCGGGTTATCTATGTTGATTTTGTCTAAACGATAGATTTTGTCCTTTTTCTCATTGATCAATTCTACCAAGTAAGTTGTATTGCTATCCAGATCTGTGAAATCAAAAGTAAGATCGCCATAGTTCTCGCTATCGTCATAGGTAAGATCCAGTTTTTTCTCTTTGTTTTGTTCTCCAAAATAGCCAGTAATAGCACCTTCTGCGAATTCAATTTGGTACTTTTTGTCCTTTCTCCAATTATATCGAATATGATACATGTTGGAATTGGCTGTATCTACCGCAAGTTGATAATTGGTGCGCACCAATGAGTCTTCTTTGAACTTTAATTTTGTCTTGTCTATGTTCTTTATTGGTGTGAAAGCGGATACTTGAAGGTGAGTGATGCGATCCACCCTTCCGTTATTTGGGGTAAAAATAGGTTCTATGGTTTGCTCTATTTTTACGTTTCCTTTTCTAACAAGAATGGTATCCAGCGGCTTTTCATTCTCCGTTAAGACCAGCTTTAAAGAATCTATTTTCAAATTAGGGATAAACAGTGTCGCCGAATCTGAAGTTTTTGAAAAACGTACGATTTTATCTTTATTGTTTACTTCATCATGAAGTATATTAAGATTAGGTTTATCCACTCTTCTATTAAAAATAAGGAGTACACTCCCATTTTTTTCAAATTTCTTCTCTTGCGTTCTAAACTTCTTTGGGGTACCCTTGAATATTTCCAGATTAATATTGCTCAAATCTCGCTCTAGCACTATAGAATCTTTTAAGAAACCTATTTCTTCGTCGGCACCATTGTAAATTCTATCATTGTTTTTTTCCTGAAGCGCGTAAATACGGTATGTTCCCTCTCTTAGATTATTTAGTTTATAATTGCCGGCTGTATCTGTTGTTGTAAATATATTGGCTTTCTTTTTACCAAATATGGAATCTTGACTAATGGGGATCAACAAGACTTTAACATCTTTTTGGACCTCTTTGGTAATCGCACTTTTTACGTTGCCAGATATGCTGAGCGAGTCTATTTTGTCTCCTGTTGCAAATACATATGCATAGTTGACCAATGCATTTCCCGCATTATAATCCACAAGGCCCTTACCAAAGTATATGCTGTATGTTGTATTCTTTTCCAAGGAATCCGGTAAGGTAATCTCAAGATTTTTTTTCTTGACTTTGAATTCGGGATTGCTCCCCATATCTGGTGTGACACTAAATTCTTTTTGTTGATTGGCGAGTTTGATGTATTCGTCAAAAGTGATGACTATTTTATTTGCTGTAAAGTTCTTCGAAAAATTCGTAGGATTTTCCAGTAAAATTTTAGGTGGAATAGAATCTTTTGGCCCTCCGGTTGGTTGCTGTATACTCGCACACTGTATTGATAAGCCAATAAGCATAATAAACAAGCTTAAAATCAGTAATCTTGGCTTAAAGCCACTTTTTAGCCCTTCTGAACTACTTTTATTTTCTTTTGAAGAAGTTGTCATAAAAAATAGAATATTGTCTTAAATCGCTTATTTTAAGCTTGTATTTGTTGATTGTTTAATAATCTGAAAATGAATTACTTAACTCATGTGAACCATCAATACACTGATATCAGAAGGTGAAACACCCGAAATTCGCGAAGCCTGACCCAGTGTGCGAGGTTTGACCTTCGCTAATTTTTGCCTTGCTTCGATTGACAGTGAAGTTAACAAACTGTAATCGAAATCGGGATTTATTTCTCTGTCTTCCATCTTTTTCATTCGGTTCACAATCTCTATTTCTTTTTCGAAGTAGCTTTCATATTTGAGATTGATCTCTGCTTGTTCTATGGTATCGTTATCGAATTGTGAGGCAAATTGTGCGAAGCCCTCATCTCCTTTTATAATGTCTTGAATACTGACTTGTGGTCTTGCCAGTACATTGCTTAATCTGGTTTTTTGAGCAAGTGCACTTGAACCTACTTCGGCCAGCACGGTATTCATCTTTTCGAGATTAGTGGAGTTTTGTTTCAGATACTCGATAATATTATTAGAGTTATCTATTTTGTTCTCTACTTTCTTTAGTCTTTCCTCTCCTACGAGTCCCAATTTATAAGCTAATGGGGTAAGGCGAATATCTGCATTGTCCTGGCGTAATAACAAACGATGTTCTGCTCTTGATGTAAACATTCGGTAAGGTTCTTCTGTTCCTTTTGTTACGAGGTCATCTACTAATACGCCGATATAAGATTCGGATCTTTTTAAGATTAGTTCCTTTTCGTCATTGATACGTTGATGCGCATTGATACCGGCTAAGAAACCTTGTGCAGCTGCTTCTTCATATCCTGTGGTTCCATTGATCTGGCCTGCAAAGAATAGGTGTTTTACCAATTGCGTTTCGAGTGTAAGATCTAATTGCATTGGCGGAAAGTAATCGTATTCTATGGCGTAGCCTGGCCGGTACATTTTGGCATTTTCAAAACCTGGGATTAGTTGTAATGCTTTTAGTTGAACGTCTTCTGGTAGTGAGGTCGAAAATCCGTTTACATAAATCTCTACTGTTTTAAAACCTTCAGGTTCGACAAATATCTGGTGTCGGTCACGTTCAGCAAAACGATTAATTTTATCTTCTATCGAAGGACAATACCGTGGTCCTAGTCCTTTGATTCGTCCGGTGAACATAGGTGATTTTTCGAAACCTGTCCGTAGCATTTCGTGCACTTTAGCGTTGGTATATGTAATCCAACAACAACGTTGTTCTGTAGGAATATCTACATCTGTATAAGAAAATCTACCTCTTTTTTTGTCACCCCATTGTTCTTCCATTAGCGCATAGTTGAGGCTTCTTCCATCAATACGTGGTGGAGTTCCGGTCTTCATTCTTCCTGATTCGAATCCGAGTGACACAAGCTGTTCTGTCAAACCTGTGGCTGCCTTCTCTCCTGTTCTACCACCACCAAATTTCTTGTCACCGATATGGATCACACCATTTAAAAATGTTCCATTGGTTAATACCACTGCATCAGATTCTATTTCAATTCCCATAGAAGTGATGACTCCGCAAGCTCTGCCGTTCTTTACAATTACCTCCTTGACGGTATCTTGCCACATATCTAAATTGGGCAGAGACTCTAATTGTAACCTCCATTCTTCTGCGAACCGCATACGATCATTTTGTGTACGCGGGCTCCACATGGCTGGTCCTTTAGATAAGTTAAGCATACGAAACTGGATAGTTGATTTATCTGCAATTATACCGGTGTATCCTCCCATTGCATCAATCTCCCGTACAATTTGGCCTTTGGCAACTCCACCTATAGCAGGATTGCAGCTCATTTGAGCTATTACCCCCATGTTCATTGTGATGAGTAAAGTTGAAGATCCCAAGTTGGCGGCTACGGCTGCGGCTTCACAGCCAGCATGACCCGCACCAACTACTATTACGTTATATTTTTTAAACATTTTTCTATTCTTGTTCCACGTGAAACGTGGTGTTTTATTTTATTTACAAATTTAAGATTTCTTTACGCTCCACGTGAAACGCTTTATGAAATTTTACATAAAATCAGCAAGATATAACCACCTTTCGGATTTCTCATCTATCTCCTTTTGGATGGATTGAATTTCTTCTGCAAGGGATGAAAGTTTTAGATGGTCTGTTACTTGATTTAGCTCTTCCGTCTTTGACTTTATATTTTGTTCCAGCTTTTCGATTTCTTCTTCTAATTTGGTATACTCCAATTGCTCCTTGTAAGAAAGCTTTTTCTTCTCCTCTTTTACGGCTGGTTTTACTTGTTCTTGAATGCTTTTTTTCTGCTTTTCTTTTTCTAGTTTTTGAATCTCGTCTTGTTCAAGCTTAAAGTCAGCATAATTTCCATTGTATATTTGTACCTTCCCTTTTCCTTCGAAAATAAAAAGTTGGTCTGTTAATTTGTCTAATAAATATCTATCGTGGGATACCAAGATGAGTACTCCCTTATAGTTATCAAGAAAATCTTCCAATACATTTAAGGTGTCAATATCTAAATCGTTGGAAGGCTCATCGAGTATTAGAAAATTTGGGTTCTTCATTAAGACCCGCATAAGCTGAAGACGTTTTCTCTCTCCTCCGCTTAGCTTATTAACAAAACCAAATTGTTTTTCAGGAGGAAATAAGAAATGAGTCAGTAACTGAGAAGCTGTGATTACTTCTCCATTTGCCATCTCAATATAATCCGCTACATTCTTTACAACATCTAATACACGGTCATTTTCGTTCACTTCCAATCCGCCTTGTTTGTAGTATCCGTATACGGTTGTTTCTCCAACAGCGATCGCTCCTGTATCCGGTTTTTCTTCTTCGGTGATTAAGTTTAGAAAGGTAGATTTTCCAGTTCCGTTTTTTCCAGCTAGGCCAATACGATCCCCCCTTTTGAATGTATATGAAAAATCTAGTATGATTTCTTTTGCTCCATACCGTTTTGAAACTTTTTCCAGTTCTAATATTTTAGATCCCTGTCTGCTAACTTTCACACTAAGTTGCACGGAATCGTTTCCTTTTATTGCTTTAGATTTTTCTTCTAATTCATAGTATGCATCGATACGCGATTTGGATTTGGTACCGCGTGCTTGAGGCTGACGTCGCATCCATTCCAATTCGCGGCGAAGAAGATTTCTGCTCTTCTCTACCATCACTGCATCGATCGCTTCTCTTTCAGATTTTTTCTCTAGAAAATACGAATAGTTTCCTTTATAATTATAGAGGTTGCCCCTATCTAGCTCGCGGATTTCCGTACAGATGTTGTCTAAGAAGTAACGATCGTGGGTGACCAAAAGAACGGTTTTGTTTCCCGTTGTCAATAGCTTTTCCAACCATTCAATTGTTTCTATATCCAAATGGTTGGTAGGCTCATCCAATATATAAATATCGGGTTCATCTATTAGAAGTTTTGCTAGTGCCAGGCGTTTTCGTTGACCTCCTGAAAGACTTTTAATATCCTGGTGAAAATCCATTATGTTTAGGCGATTGAGAATCGTCTTTATATTATGTTCATATTCCCAGGCATTCAAAGAGCTTATTCTTTCCGTCAGATCTTCAAGTTTATTTTGATCGATGTCACTTTCCGATAGAAGCTCCTCGTATTCGCGGATAAGACGCTGCTGGTCGTTGTCTGCACTATAGATAAAATCATTGATAGATTTTAATCCTGTGAAATCAGGATCCTGTTCTAAGAAACCAATTTTTATGCCTTTTTCTTTTACAACTTTTCCTGAAGTCGGTAGGATCCGTTCTGCTAAAATGGAAAGTAATGTTGATTTACCTGTTCCGTTTATCCCGACTAAGGCTACTCGATCTCCCTTTTGAAGGCCGAAATGTAAATCTTTAAAAAGCCATCGATCGTGGAAAGAATGGCTTACTTGTTCTGTAGCTAAAATACTCACGTTATATCACCCTAAATTATATTCAGTCAATTACGCAACAAAATACTTCCAGGAGATTTCTGCTCTTGAAAGTATGCATTGTGTCGATAATCAGTGCTTTATATATTACTGATTATCAGTTATTTATATATTAAATCAATAATCTTTTTGATTGCTGACTAATTTAATCTATCGGGTGGCATTCTGCACGAGGTTAGCTCATACCATTAAATGAATGACTAATTCAAATGGCCTGGATATAACCCGTTAATTTGGAACGCTCGCAAAAATAAAGAAATAGTTTCTTATTCGATGCGAAAAAAGCTTCGTTGTATGATTAATTGGCAATAATGATACTGCCTTGATAAAATTAATTCAACGCGTAATCTGCGATCAGATTGAAACGAGGTATTTCAACTTGAAAGCTGCTGTTGTCTAGTGTTCGGATCATATTATAATATCCTTCCATGAATCCGAATTCGCTATTAAGATTGCAACCTGAAGTATATTGATGGGTCTGTCCAGGTTCTATAATGGGTTGTTCGCCCACTACGCCATCTCCTGATACTTCTCTATAGTCTCCTTTTGCATCAAAAATTTTCCAATAGCGGCTTATAAGTTGAACCGTGTAATCGCTGAGATTTTCTATGCTGATATGATAAGCAAACATAAAATGTTCACGGTCCGGATTCGAATACTCAGATTGATAGATGGTTTCAACCGAGATTTTTACGCCTTCTGTAATTTGTGTGATCATTTGAATGATGTTTATTGTTGCAATAAATATTTATGCTAAAATACTAATAATGAGTTTAAAATTCGAAATTATAATCATTTTAAAAAGTTAAATAATGCTAAGTTTAAAATTAGTATAGCCAAATGGAGCTTAATTAGTACGTTTGTATTATGGCAAATGGTATATTATATTTAATTCCTGTTCCATTGAGTGATGATGCAGCCTTTCAGTCGTTTACTCCTTATTTGGTGGAAACGATAAATTCATTGGACGAGTATATCGTGGAGAATGAGAAGACGGCACGCAAATTTCTAAAACTTGCCGGTTTAAAAACTCCTCAGAGCGAACTCAAAATTCATGATTATGGAAAACATGCGCGGGATAAAGGAAATATTAATGATTTTTTTGAAGGTCTGACGCATGGTAAGAATGTAGGTCTGATGTCGGAAGCGGGATGCCCTGGTGTCGCTGATCCTGGAGCTTCAATTGTTGCGCGTGCACATCAGCTGGGCATTAAAGTTGTTCCGCTCGTTGGCCCTAGTTCTATTCTACTGGCTCTGATGGCTTCGGGTTTCAGTGGTCAGAAATTTGCTTTTCATGGTTATCTGCCGATTGATAAAATAGAACGAGCCAGAGAAATTAAAAATCTCGAGCTGCAGTCCGGGCGTGAAAAACAAACTCAGATTTTTATTGAAACTCCCTTTAGGAATAATCAGCTTTTAGCAGATCTGCTGAAAACCTGTAAACCTTCGACTTTACTTTGCGTAGCATCCAATGTAACAGCTCCAGACGAATCCATCCAAAGTTTCACTATTGCTGAATGGCGAAAACGAAAGGATGATTTTCATAAAAGGCCTACTATATTTCTTTTATTTGTTTAATTTTTTTGAAGGTTCTCCCCTACTCTATTTAATTTATAATGGGCAATAACCTCTGAAAAGTAACTACAAGTGGATTTTAATCCATGTCAACAAAGTGAGTAAGTGGTTACATTTTTCTTTTTTACTTCAATTAGATGGGAGATGACGAATTATAAAAAAATAGCTGTGCAGCAAAGATAAATTGTAATAAATTTAATCCGAAATATAACTATATGAATTACTGTAGATTATTGTATTTAATGTTTTGTTTTTCATTATCTATTTTAAGTAAAAGTGTTTATGCACAGTCTTCTACTTATGTAATAGTTCATGGAGCATGGGGCGGTGCCTGGCAATTTAAAAATACGGCCAGCGAATTAGAGAAGAAAGGAAACAAAATTTACCGTCCCACACTAACTGGTTTGGGGGAGCGTTATCATTTAGCAGATACTTCTATTGGATTGCAGACTCATGTAAATGATGTTGTGAATACAATTTTGTTTGAGGATCTTCATGATATTATATTGGTTGGACATAGTTATGGTGGTATGGTTATAACGGCTGTCGCAGACAGTCTTCCAGATCGCATCAGAAAATTGGTTTATTTGGATGCCATTCTTCCTGAAGATCAGCAATCAGTAATGTATTTGATGCGGAAACCGGATACGGATAATGGACTCTTAAAATTTGAACAGGATGGCTATATTCTTCCTTTTTGGGTGAAGGATGATACGAAATTTCCCAGAGATGTCCCCCACCCTTTAAAAACATTGACGGACGAGATTCATTTGATAAATCCGAAGCGAAATAAAATTCCAACTACCTACATCTTAACTTATGAAGATGGGACAGCATTGGAGAAGGATGATTTTTATCCTTTTTATAAAAAGGCAAAAAATCTTGGTTTTAAAACAATCGAATTTACTGGAGATCATAATCCGCAAATAAAAAAGCTGAAAGAATTAGTAGATTTGTTACAACTGGAAAATAAATAAGCAATAGATATTTCAATGACGCAAGAGGAACTAATAAAAGAATTGAGTAAGCCAGAGGTAATTTATACAGCCATGGCTATTGTAGCTATACGTATTATCGTGTGGCTATTGTTTGCAAATACGATCCGGAAAACTTTAAAATTAGTCGCCAGTGAAAATAGATTAATGACCCCTAATCAATCCTGGTTGGTCGCGATCCCCTTGGTGAATATTTATTGGAATTTCCAGGTCGCTACACGTTTGCGGGATTCGTTGATCAATGAATTCTATGACCGAAAAATTGCTGTTGAGGAGAACCCTACCTTTAGAAAAGGATCATTATATGCCTGGATTTATTTAGCAACAAATATTCCGTTACCATTATCTATTTCAGGTGTGTTAATCATCATGCATTTTGTGACATTAGCTAATTATTGGTTTGAAATTAATGCAAACAAAAGAATTTTAGAAGAACATAATAAATTTAGAGAAAAGGAGGTAATTGTAGACCATGAGAATTAAAGATGTCATTGACTATTTGGAGCGGCTTGCTCCTTTAGATTTACAAGAATCTTATGATAATGCTGGACTTATCGTGGGAGATGCAAATACGGAGATTACAAAAGTGCTCATTTCATTGGACTGTACGGAGTCTGTCGTGCAAGAAGCTATTGATAAAGGCTGTAATTTAATTATTTCACACCATCCTATTGTATTTAAAGGATTGAAGAAATTCAATGGAAAGAATTATGTGGAGCGTACGGTTATTAAAGCAATCGAACATAAAATAGCATTGTATGCGATTCATACTAACTTGGATAATGTTACAGGCGGCGTGAATACAAAGATTGCGAATAAGTTAGGTCTGGAAAATCAGGCTATATTGGAGTCGAAAACAAATATTTTACGGAAAATGATTGTTTTCGTTCCGAGAAGTCACGTCGAAGATGTTCGACAGGCCTTATTTGATGCAGGAGCTGGAAAAGTCGGAAAGTATTACGATCAATGTAGCTTTAATACAGCTGGTTATGGTAGTTTTAGACCGTTAGCTGGTGCTGATCCTGCAATTGGAGAGATTGGTATTCAGGAACGTGTAGAAGAAACCCGGATAGAAGTAATTTATCTGAAAAGCATCGAGCGAAAGTTGCTTTTGGCACTTTATGAAGCTCATCCATATGAGGAAGTAGCTTATGATTTGCTTGATATGGCGAATACAGCAAGCGAAATTGGAGCTGGGATGATTGGAAATTTAGCAGAACCAATGGATGAACTGGATTTTTTAGCTTATCTTAAGGCAAAACTTGGATTGAATGTCATCCGTCATACAGCACTATTAGGTAAAAAAGTTGGCCGAGTAGCTGTTTGTGGTGGATCTGGTGGATTTTTACTGGGGGCAGCCAAACGTTCAGGCGCTGATTTTTTTGTGACGGCTGATTATAAATATCATGAATTTTTTGACGCAGAAGGTGAAATCGTTATCGCTGATACGGGACATTTTGAGAGCGAACAATTTACGCAAGAATTATTGTACGACATTATTACGAAAAAATTTCCTAACTTTGCAACCTTAACAACAGAAATAGATACAAATCCTATAAAATACTACAGTTGATGGAACAAACCGTAGAACAAAAATTGAAAGCATTATGGCTTTTGCAAGCCATACATACTAAAATAGACAAGATTCGCCAAGTTCGTGGTGAATTGCCTATGGAAGTTGCAGATCTTGAAGATGAGATTGCGGGTTTAGAAACTCGTATTGAGAAGATCAGAATAGACTTAGACGATTTGGAAGATTCGATCGTTAAGCGTAAAAACATGATTAAGGATGCTCAAGCTGCTATCAAGAAATATGAGTCGCAGTTAAATGAGGTAAAAAATAATCGTGAATACGACGCTATTTCGAAAGAAATCGAAATCCAAGGTCTTGAAATTCAGGTTTGTGAGAAAAGAATCAAAGAAGCAGAATTCGAGATTCGCAACAAAACCGAAAACTACGAAGCTACTGTAGGAAATCTTGATTACAGCAAAAATGAACTGGAGGGTAAAAAGAAGGAATTAGAAACAATTACTTCTGAAACACAAAAGGAAGAAGATGCGCTATTGGCAAAAGCTGCTGAAGCTGAAGCGAATATTGAGGAGCGTTTGGTAAAAGTATATTACCGTCTGCGTAACTCGTTCAAAAATGGTCTTGCTGTTGTTTCGATTGATCGCGATAGCTGTTCAGGATGTCACAATAAAATTCCTGCGCAAATGCAATCGGAGATCCGTCAGCGCAAAAAAATCATTATCTGTGAACATTGTGGACGTGTTTTAGTAGACGAAGGCATTGTATTGGAAATCGAACAAGAATACGGTTTCTAATAATCAATAGATAAATGAAAGCCCCGCTCGAAAGCGGGGCTTTTTTTTGTGATTTTTTTTATGCAACTTTGTTGATATACTAACTAGGTCCAGCTCACAAATCTGTAGTTTTGTGTGTGGTAAATTTTAACCTTTAAACGTTTATGAATAAAATTCATTTCAAGTTAATTACAGCCTTTTTACTCGGAACAACCTTTCTGCAAACAAAAGCGCAAGAAACCCTATTGCTTCGAAATCCAAGTATAAGCGCTGCTAATATCGCTTTTGTCTATGGTGGAGATATCTGGATTGCCGACAAAAACGGAGCAAATCCGAGACGCCTTACAACAAATCCAGGGGTGGAACAGAATCCAATGTTTTCTCCTGACGGCAAGAAAGTAGCATTCACAGGCAATTATGACGGAAATACAGACGTATATGTAATCCCTGTGACGGGTGGAGAGCCAAAACGTATCACTTATCATCCCTCGTCTGATGTATTGCGCGGATGGCTCAATAATGATGAAGTATATTATACTACATCTCGTGATTTCACCTATGCTTTAAGTCCACGATTATACAGTTCCAATATCCAAATGTCGGGAATGGATAAGGCGCTCATTATGCCTGAGGCGACTCAAGGAAGCCCTTCTGCCGATGGTCGTTATTGGGCTTACATCAAGAATACTGATCCTACGGAAAGAGACCGTGTAGCCTTTAAACGCTATCGCGGTGGCGGTATGCCGGCTATTTGGATTTTCGATACGAAAACCAAAGAAATAGAAGCAGTTCCACAGGTTAAGAGCAACGACGTTAAACCATTATGGTTGGGAACTAAGGTTTATTTCTTGTCTGATCGCGATAAGATTGTCAATATCTTCAGTTATGATACCAAGACCAAGAAGGTAGAAAAACTAACGGATTTCAAAGATTATGATGTGCGTTCGCTGAACGGGAATGGAAATGATCTAATCTTTGAATATGCAGGTGCATTAAATACCTTGAGTCTAGGCAATAATAAGGTAACTCCCCTGCATATTAGCGTAAACACAGATGTGATGTATAAAAGACCTTATTACAAAGATATTAAGGATGATATACGTTATGCTACCCTGTCACCAACAGGCCAACGCGCATTGTTTGAGGCGAGAGGCGAGATATTTACAGTGCCTAAAGAAAAAGGCGAAGCTCGAAATCTATCAAATTCACCAGGCTCTCATGAGCGTTTTCCGGATTGGTCTCCAAACGGTAAGTGGGTTTCTTATATTTCAGACAAAAATGGTTCATATCAGTTGGTCCTAATGGATCAATTTGGAAAAGATCAACCTTTATACTTTAATTTGGGGCAAACTAATTTCTATTTTGAACCTACATGGTCACCAGATTCCAAGAAATTGTTTTATAATGATTCACATCTCAATCTGTATTATATTGATATTGCTTCTAAGGCTATTGTTAAAGTTGCAGATGACAAATTGAGTGGGCAAACTGGCCGTGTATCTAATCATTTTCAACCAAGCTGGTCTCCAGATTCAAAATGGATATCCTTTATACGTACGCTGGAAAATGGAGTACCTGCCGTATTCATGTACAATTTGGATACAAAGAAAACCCAACAGATTACCGATGGAATGAGCTCTGCTCGTAGTACAGCATTCTCTCAAGATGGTAAATATTTATTTTTCACAGCGAGTACAAATACAGGGCTGACAAATTCAGGATTGCATATGTCTGCTGCTCAACGTAATGTAGATTATGCAGTATATGCCTTTATTTTGTCGAGTAAAACACCATCTTTCTTTAAGAATGATAGTGATGAAGAGCAAATCCGAGAAGATAAAGCCGACAAAAAGGAAGAGGGAGAAACGAATAAAAAAGATCGTGTAAAAGAGAACGATAAGAAAGCTCCTAAAAAAGATAAAAAAGAGGAAGCAGTGGCAAGCAAGCCAATTGACAAATCTATTCAGGTGGATTTCGATCGTGTGGAAAATCGAATTGTTGCGCTTCCTTTGCCAGCCGGGCCTTATTGGAACTTGAATGGTTTAGTGCCGAATCAATTGACCTATCAACGTGGAGGGACTATCGGCGCATATGATTTTAAGGATCTCGAAAATAAAACCTTCGTAGAAAATGCCCGTAGTTTTGTGATTAGTGCGGATGGTAAGAAGATGTTATATCAAACGGGCAGTGGCTTCAATATCGTAACAGCTGGGCAAAAAGTAGCCTCCCCTACTGCCGGTGAAGTTAAGTTGGGCGGAATTCAGCAATTGGTAGATCCAGCTGCCGAATGGAAGCAGGTATTCAATGAAGTTTGGTCTATGCAAAAAGATTATTTTTATGTCGAAAATATGCACGGTGCAGACTGGAAAGCAATGAAAACCAAGTATGAAAAATTCTTGCCCTTTGTAAACCATCGCTCTGATCTTGGCTATTTATTAAATGAGATGATGGGCGAAATGGTCGTAGGACACAATTATATTTATCCTGGAGATCAACCTTCCACACCTTCAGTTTCAGTCGGTGTGCTCGGTGCAGATTATACCTTAAAGAATGGCTACTATCAGATTACCAAGTTGTTTACTCGTCTGGAGTGGAATCCAACATTCAAAGCTCCATTAGCTGAACCAGGATTGAACATCAAGGAAGGAGATTATATTGTTGCTGTTAACGGTACAGAATTGACAGAGGCTAAAGATATCTATAGTTTATTTGACAATACAGTTGGCAAACAAGTGACTTTAAAGATCAATTCAAAACCTTCATTGGTCGGAGCGCGTGAAGTGGTCGTTAAACCTATTTCATTTAGTGATGAGATGAGTTTGCGGAGCATGGATTGGGTCGAGCGTAACCGTAAAAAAGTAAACGAATTGAGTAATGGTCAAATAGCCTACGTGTACATGCCGAATACAGGTCCTGAAGGCTACACCTATTTCAATCGTTATTACTTCGCTCAGATGGATAAAAAGGCCCTTCTAATGGATGAAAGAAATAATGGTGGTGGTTGGGTTGCTGATTATGTAATTGATCTTCTATCGCGCGAATTGATTTCTGGTTGGGGAATTCGTGATGGTAAAGGATTTACGACACCTGGCAATGGTATTTATGGGCCTAAAGCAATGATTATTAATGAAAATGCTGGATCTGGTGGAGATATGATGCCTTATATGTTCCGTTTTAAAGGACTGGGCAAATTGGTAGGTCGTACAACAATGGGAATCTTAGTCGGTATCAGTGGCTATCCACCATTGTTGGATGGAGGTCGTATTACATCTCCAAATTTTGGTGTATATGACTTGAAAGGAAATTGGATCATTGAAAATGAAGGAGTTGCTCCAGATGTATTTATCGAGCAATTGCCGAAAGATCTTTTGGAAGGCCGTGATCCTCAACTTGAAAGAACGGTGAAAATCTTGTTGGAAGAAATGAAAACATATCCGTACAAAAATCTACAAAAACCGGCCGATCCTATTCGGGTGAATTAGGAAAACCTACATAAAAAAGGGCTTTGGATTTTCCAAAGCCCTTTTTTTGATCATATTACTGAAGTAAACGTATCCATATCCGAGATGATCGAACACATCCAGTGGAGTTTTACGGTAATTGGATCATATCGCTAGTTGTCACTATGCTGGTAAAAACGAAGCGATAAAATTTGATTGCGTGCTACGACTCCAATAAATCTTGCTTTTATTGTTATCTTTAACTGATATTTAATGACTATGTTTTCCGAACAGACTACTTCCCCCTTTCAATCTTTGTTACGTTTGATCTTAATGATCATTGGTTTTACGTTTGTATCACAAGTTTTCTATATTATCCTGCTGTTCTTTTATTATAAGATGACTGGACAGGTGTTTTCTATAGGGGTCATTATGAATGGTTCTGCCAATGAGATGCGATTATTGTTGTTAATGAGCAGTCTAGGTTCTTTTGTAATTCCAGCCTATTTGATGAATATGTATGAAGGCTATGGAATTAAATATTTCCAATGCAGCTATAGACCTAACATGGCGCAGTTTGCCTATGTTTTTTTTGCTATGCTCGCTTTTATGCCTTTGATGAGTCTGATCGGCCACTGGAATGAATCATTACAGTTACCCGATAATATGCAATCTGTACAACGTTGGATGGAGCAAAGTGAGAAAGATTCGGGGGATCTGGTTCGCGGTATTATCATGGAATCAAATATTGTTGGCTTTCTGTTCAACATAATTGTACTGGCATTGATTCCTGCTATAGGAGAAGAGTTACTGTTTCGTGGCGTTTTGCAGAATATCGTTGGGCGATGGCTGGGAAACCCACATCTTATTATATGGATTGTCGCGATAATTTTTAGCGCAATACATTTGCAATTTTTTGGATTTATTCCCCGTATGCTGTTAGGGGCATTTTTTGGCTACCTTTATTTATGGAGTAAAAATATCCTGCTACCCATCTTTGGGCATTTTGTGAATAATGCTGGAGCTACAGTGATGTCATTCTATTATGCAAGACAAGGAAAAAATTACGATGAACTCAATTCGTTTGAGTTACAATCTTGGTGGATATATCTTGTGGGCTTCATTTTTACTGTTATTTTTGTATTCTTATTTTATCGATCAACGCAAAAAGAAAACAATGGAGAACGATTGGAAAAAAATTAAAACATATACGAATGCTATTCAGGCCGAGATAGTCAAACAAATGCTAGAGGAGAATGGTATTCCTGCTGTCGCGTTGAATAAACAAGATTCTTCCTATTTATTTGGGAAAATTGAACTCTATGTCAGTGAAGGATCTACTGACCTAGCCGAAAGATTGATTGAGGAAGCGGAAAGGGGACTTTAAGACATGAAAACTAGAGCAATAACCGGAGTTATCTTTGTCGCTGTTATGATCGCTTCCACTCTTTTGGGCGCTTATGTATATTCCGTATTTTTTACATTACTAAGTACCTGGTGTCTTTATGAGTTTTATGGAATAGTATCATCCGAAGAACGGGCTCCAAATAAGGGATTAGGTATAGCACTTGCACTGGTACTATTTGCATTGGGATCGTTGATTTCGATGAATATACTGGAAGAAAAATTTTTGGTGCTGATTATTCCTTTTGTCAGTGTGACTTATATTATTTCTCTTTTCCAAAAGCGAACGTTTCCTTTTAACGATATTGCCTATACTTTTTTGGGAATAGCCTATGTTACCCTACCTTTTTTCCTATTTTCCAAATTAGGTTTTATCCAAGGAAATTTTAATTATGTCCTGCCTTTGGGCTTTTTGATTTTATTGTGGACAAATGACACTGGGGCATATCTGGCTGGACGGAGTTTCGGAAAGCGTAAACTATTCGAACGAATATCGCCAAAGAAAACATGGGAAGGTTTTTTTGGTGGCTTGATTTTAGCTATTGTTGCAGCTGTAAATCTGGAAAAATATTTCGGTTATCTTCCGCTTTGGCAATGGATCAGCATTGCAGCAATTATCAGTATTGTAGGAACATTGGGGGATTTGGTCGAGTCAATGCTTAAGCGGAGCTTGCATGTCAAGGATTCGGGAAATATATTGCCTGGACATGGTGGTTTTTTAGATAGATTTGATGGGTTGTTATTAGCGGCACCAATGGTCTATGTTTTCTTAATTTTAATCAATTGATTGTATTATGAGTCATATTCAAAAATCTACATTTGATTTTTTAACGGAATTGAAGGCTAATAATTCTCGGGAATGGTTTGCCGATAACAGAGGGAAATATGAAGCTGCATTGGCTGATGTGAGAAGTTTTTTGACGGATTTAATTGCGACATTGAGTGAGTTTGATCCTAAAATTAATACCTCCATACAGTCTAGTAAATGTCTATTTCGTATTTATCGTGATACACGCTTTTCAAATGATAAAACACCTTATAAAAGTTGGTTTGGTGCAGGAATATCAGTTGATGGAAGAAAGTTGCAAGGGCCTGAATACTATATTCATATAGGGGCAGAAAACTCCTTTATTGCATGTGGCTATTGGCGGCCTGAAAAGCAACATCTGGAAGCGATAAGGCAGGAAATCGATTATAATGGCGGTAAACTAGATGATATACTGAAAACGGTATTGTCCGAAAATAAGATCAATCTTTTCAAAGAAGATCTATTGAAACGTGCTCCAGCTGGTTATAGTGAGGACAACCCTTTTATAGAATTTATAAAATTGAAGAGTTTTGTTTTGGATAGACCTTTAACAATAAAGGAGTTATCGGCGAAAAATGCCCTGGATAATATCGTGGCTTCCTATAAAAGTATGCTTCCTTTTAAAGAATTTTTACAGGAAGCCATCGATACGGAATAATTATTCGGGTAAGCTGATTTTGCCCATACAGACAGCGGGAGAATCTTTAATTTGCTCGACATTGGATTTGTTGCCCGCCAGAGTTTCATTTGCTAATAGTGCAAAGAGAACAGCTTCCTTGGCATCTGGATTTATTCCTAATCTTGCAAAACTTTCAACGTTGCACATCGGTAAGCTTCTTTTAATGTAATCGAACAGCAATGGATTGTGCAGTCCACCGCCACTAATATATACAGCGACATGAGATAATCCCTCTGATTGCTTGCGAATGCCATTAATTATCGCATCTGCCGCAAAGCGATTGAGGGTCGCCATGACATCCTCATGTGGAATATGGGTTGTTTTCGAACGGTCTTGTGCCTTTTCGAGATAAGCGAGATTAAATAGTTCCGGCCCCGTGGTTTTTGGAAAGGACAGTGTTAGAAATTCCTCCGTTAATAATTGATTCAATAGTGCATCGTTTACTTTGCCCTTTTTAGCCATATAGGCATCTCTATCCATCTCCTGATCAAAATTAGCCTTCATGTATTGATTCATCATTGTATTTCCTGGTCCGAGGTCGGTAGCATATGCATTCAACTTTGTTTGATGACTTGGGATAAATGTGAAATTAGAAATACCGCCAATATTCAGTAAGAAACGATTTTCTGTGGGATGTGAGAAAAGCAAGAAGTCGCCATAAGCAGCCAAAGGTGCGCCCTCTCCCCCTGCGGCAATATGTTTCTGTCTAAAGTCAGATAGGGTTATGATACCTGTATCCACGGCGATATGGTCTCCATCTCCGATTTGTAGCGTACTATTTGGCCAGTTCAGATCCCTAGTCAACGACTGGGGCGCATGGTAGACAGTCTGTCCGTGGCTGGCGATACAATCAATCTCGCTGCTTGATATATTCCATTGTTGTAATGCTCTATTGATTAATTTAGCATGCGTGATTCCAATGTAAGCATGCAGTCCCGAAAATAATTGTTGGTCGATATTTCGTTTTGCAAAAACTTCACGGACTCGTGCTCTGAGATCATCCTCATAATCCATTGTAGTGAAATGTTCTAGCTGTATTTTCGTTGTCTTACCTGCATTTTCTATGCGGCATACGGCGATATCAAGGCCATCCAGGGAAGTTCCGGACATCAGGCCAATGATGCGACGTTCTTTCTTTTGTGAAATATGGTAAAGTCTTTCGATTTGAGGATTCATAGCATAAAAATAAACACAAAAATGTTATGATGAATATCATTTTTGACAATTAAAGATATTTTGTAACTTCACGGCATTAAAAATCAAAAAATTAAATACAATGAATTTTCCAGCAGAATTGAAATACACCAAAGATCACGAATGGATTCGTGTTGAAGGTGATGAAGCAGTTGTAGGGATTACCGATTTCGCTCAACGTGAATTGGGTGACATCGTTTTTGTTGACATAAACACTGTAGGTGAAGAAGTAACCGCAAATGAAGTTTTCGGTACAATTGAAGCCGTAAAAACAGTTTCTGATTTATTTTTACCTGTATCAGCTACAATTTTATCTGTTAATGAGGCTATCGATGCATCTCCTGAATTGGTTAATTCTGACCCATATGGTGAAGGTTGGATTGTTCGTATTAAATTGAACAACGCTGCTGATGTAGATGCTTTGTTGTCTGCTGATCAATACAAAGAAGAGATCAACGCATAATTTAATGCATATAAAAAAACAAAATAGGGGCTAAAAAAGCCCCTATTTTGTTTCTAGTTCTATTTACTATTGGCTTTTTAATGTAGTCTTAATTTTTGCTTCAGGCATATCTACATCACTGGTCATTTCTGTCATTTTTGTAAGACAGGTCTTTTTATCCAAGACATAGAAGCCCTGTACGTTACCTACCTGATTGGCATCAGGGCCGAACATTTTTCCTTCGACATTTACTTTATAGCCAAGCTCATTTGCTTCTATTAAAGTCATTTTGCTTTCCACCGAAATTCCTGAGTCATCTGATTCAGTTTTAGATGTCCAAGAATCACCTATTTTAATTGGCTGTTCAGGTAATACTGTACTTATATTTTCGAACATGCTTTTATCAAAGGGCATGTTAATACCCTCAGGTAATTTGATATCAGAAGATTTGCCAAGTTGATCAACATTAAAACTAATGCTATTTTCGAGTAGCTTGCCCAAAGTCGCGTGCATCTGTTTGGAAAAGTCATTAGCCTCGGGATTGTTAGAGTCGTAAGTCATATCCATTCCCGCCATATTCATTTTCATGTTGATTCCGGTATATCTAAGGTCGAACGCGAAAGTATTGTCTTTTTTCGTCGTATTGGTGATATTAAAACCCATATTAAGGTCTGTAACCATCTTTTGGCCAGCAGCGTCAATATCCATTGTCATCACAAGGTTTTGCGATATTTTTTTCCCTGAATCGGGATTTACGCGTAATGTGTATGTCTTTTGTGCAGAAGCGGATATCGCTAGAAATGCAAATACAGCCATCAAGGAGGCAATTCTTAATTTTTTCATATATGGATTTTTAATTTTTTTAATAAGCGACAATTGGCCAGCTTAAATATAAAAAAAAATCCCTTTTACTTAGTAAAAGGGATTTTAATTTTTTTAAGAATGCAATTCGTATTACTTCTTGATATAAGATACTTCTTTCACGGCTTTAACAACTTTCTCAACGTTAGGTAAAGCAGCTTCGATCAATGTCGGAGCATAAGGAAGAGGTACATCTGCACAATTTACGCGGATAACAGGCGCATCTAAGTAATCAAATGCGTTACGTTGTACATTGAATGCTAAATCCGTAGAAATAGATGCCAATGGCCATGCTTCTTCCACGATTACCAAACGGTTTGTTTTCTTAACAGACGCGATGATTGTAGGGTAATCGATAGGACGTACAGAACGTAAATCGATTAATTCAACGCTGATACCTTCTTTTTTCAATTCTTCAACTGCAGGAATGACAACACGAGGAAGCATTTTACCAAACGATACAACGGTTACATCTGTACCTTCTTGGATAATATTAGCTTTTCCGATTTCCAAGTAATATTCTTCTTCAGGAACTTGTCCTTTATCACCATACATTACCTCAGATTCCATGAAGATAACAGGATCTGGATCGATAATAGCTGATTTCAATAAACCTTTCGCTTCATATGGATTAGATGGTACCACAACTTTCAAACCAGGTGTATTTGCAAACCAGTTCTCAAAGTTTTGAGAGTGTTGTGCAGCAAGCTGACCCGCGTTTCCTGTAGGGCCACGGAAAACCATTGGGATGGAGAACTGTCCACCGCTCATGGAGTGAATTTTAGCTGCCGCATTGATTACTTGGTCAATTGCAACAAGTGAAAAGTTGAATGTCATGAATTCAACAATTGGTTTCAAACCATTCATTGCAGCACCAACAGCAATACCAGCAAAACCAAGTTCAGCAATAGGTGTATCAATGATACGCTTTGCGCCGAATTCATCAAGCATACCCTGACTTACTTTGTAAGCTCCGTTATACTCAGCAACTTCTTCTCCTAATAAAAATATTTTGTCGTCTTTACGCATTTCTTCGTTCATTGCTTCACGAAGTGCTTCTCTGAATTGTATTTCTCTCATCAGTTGTAAAATAGTGTCAATTTTTAGATTACAAATCTACTATTTAAAATTGATATTTTGAAGATTTGAACCCGCTAATTCTATAGTTTTATGTCATTTTTTAATAAGTAAATGACTTTTGATTAAATTTTTGAATATAGGTCGTTCAGATATTCTAATGTTTTTATAAGGGCCTTATTACTATTCATTATCGCTAACGGAATGTTCCACGTGGCACGGTTCCTTTTCTCTACGTAATTCGAAATACCACGAATCTCGATCACGGGAATTGTCATTTTGTCGGCAGCATAGAAAACAGCAGCTCCCTCCATACTTTCAACAAGGCTATTTGGATGCAGTTTTTGAATTTTTTCGATACTTTCTGTACTACCATGGACTTTGTTTACGGTAATTCCTTCTCCCTGTTTAAGAAAAGGAAGCCTAAGCTCTTTATCATTCAGTAAACACGAGGTAAATTTAGACTTTCCGTAGCCCAATTGATCTATCGGAATAAAATTATGACCGTCTTCCGCCCCAAGTTCAACGAACAATTCCGAAACAACTTGAACAACCGCCCCTATTTCAACATGGCGATCCAAACATCCACCTATCCCTATATTAATGAGGAGATCATATCTTTTTTCGTGCAGTACTCTTCCCAGCTCAAAGGCCGTGGCGACCATGCCGACACCCGTAACTAGGGTATCGCATTGACCGTAATTTGATACCACTTCTAGAAAAGGCTGCAATTCAAATGAAGTAGCCGCAATCACTAATATTTGCATGATGAGTTCGTTTTTGATGGTAAATTACAAATTATCTTGTACGCGTAGACCTTCTTTTTAGAATAAAAACATCTTGCTTGCATAGAGTCACCCTTACAAATTTGACCTTGATTATAATAAGTAACTGATTTGCCGCTAAAAATATCATTTTAGATCATCGTGTCTGAACTGCATCCTCATAATCCTATTATACATCATAAATGGTGATCACTTTCTTATCTATTAGCTTAGCTTTTACATACATTTAATATAGGTATAGTTTAGGTTTTACTTAGCTATTACCTAAACTATACCTAAACTAACCCTAACTAAACCCTAACTAAACCCTATCTAAAAGGTAAAGAAAATCACGTCGAAATGTCCAGTTATGGATACGCTTTTCTCAACAGGGTGCATACAAATTTTTTCTACAAAATCGTATAGCAAATTAATTACCGAAATATAGTTATTACTCATAATAATGAGTCGTTTACCTCAATATGGCAATTCATATAAAAATTAATAGTACTCTTGAATAGGGATGTTTCTCAAAATTGCCCCTGTTTAATAACCAAGGGTAGAAATACTTAAATATATTACTATATTCTGACGGCATTCCTTAAAAGGAAATGTTAAAATTGCAGCTAAAGCCTTATCTTTGTATTATTATGGTATTTATAACTCGTCGTGAACGTTTTTGTGCTGCGCATAAGCTCTATCGTGAAGATTGGAGTGAAGAGCAGAATGAGCAAGTATTTGGCCTCTGCTCCAATCCAAATTGGCATGGACACAATTATGATCTTTATGTAACAGTTAAAGGAAAGGTTAATCCGGAGACTGGATTTTTGATCGATTTAAAGATCATGAAAGAAATAATCAATCGTAGTATCATTGACAAAGTCGATCACCGCAATTTCAATCTAGATGTTGACTTTATGAAAGGAGTCATGGCTTCTACGGAAAATATCGCAATCGAAATATTTAAGATCTTAAAACCGCTATTTGATGAACAAGGAGTGGTCTTGCATAGTGTTCGTTTGCATGAAACAGAAAATAATTACGTCGAATATTTTGGCGATTAATCTTTAATACATTTAAATAGTAGAAACTATGAGTCAACACTCATTTGACAACGAAGAGTTGGATGGATATATTAAGATCGACAAATACAATACTGAAAAGGTAGATCGCATCGCTGCTCATTATACAGATATATTGGAGTGTCTGGGGGAAGACCCAAAACGGGAAGGTTTGGTGAAAACGCCAGAACGTGTTGCAAAGGCATTGCAATTTTTGACACATGGGTATGATATCGATGCTGCTGAGGTATTGCGAGGGGCTATGTTTGAGGAGGACTATAGTCAAATGGTCGTCGTTAAGGATATTGAAGTATATTCTCTCTGTGAGCACCATATGTTACCTTTCTTTGGTAAAGCCCATATCGCGTATATTCCCAATGGTCATATAGTCGGTTTAAGCAAAATACCACGTGTCGTTGATATTTTTGCACGTCGCCTTCAGGTTCAGGAGCGTCTTACCAATGAGATCAGGGATTGTATTCAAGAGACACTTGGTGCGCGGGGAGTTGCCGTAGTGATGGAATGTAAGCATATGTGTATGGCTATGCGTGGTGTACAGAAACAGAATTCAGTAACGACTACCTCTGCCTTTACTGGAGCATTTCAAAATGATGTCACAAGGTCCGAATTTTTACGCCTGATCACTGCTGATCTTGCTTAATATATTTGTTGTTTAATAATAAAAAATGGCCCGCTAAAATAACATCTTTTAGTGGGCTGTTTTATGTATAGAATCTAAAAGCTAGACAGAAAATCAAAAAATGGCAATATCGCTTTTTTACGCATCTGACGCGATTTCCAAAAAATTCTCTTTACAAAAGGTTAATTGTATTTAGCTGTTATCCAGTGTTTTGTAAAAAAAAGTTTTTATCATAAAAAAGTTTTTTGGTACCTTTGTGGTTATGGAAATTGTTGCCGACGATTTAGAGTCCTATTTGGAACATACTACAGACGAAGAAAATTCGTTACTGAAAAGGGTAAATCGGGAGACATATTTGAAGGAAACAATGCCCCATATGTTATCTGGACACTACCAGGGGAGAGTTCTTTCTTTATTGAGTAAATTGGTTGCTCCGAAACGTATTTTAGAGATCGGAACTTTTACGGGATATGCAACATTATGTCTCGCTGAAGGATTGCAGGAAGGTGGAATATTACATACCATTGATATCAATGCGGAGCAACAGGAACGGGTTCAGGGTTATTTTGATGAATCAGCATTTGCTGATAAAATTAGGTACCATATTGGGGATGCAGCGATCATATTACCGACATTAGATGAAACATTTGATTTGGTATTTATCGACGCGGACAAAAAGAGAAATTTATATTATTTCGAAACGATAATAAATCAAGTTCCGTCTGGGGGACTTATTTTGATTGACAATGTCTTATGGAAAGGTAAGGTATTGGATTCAAAACCAGACAATCAAACAAAGCAGATCATTGATTTGAATGCACGTTTAGCTCAGGACAAGCGCGTAGAAAAGGTAATATTACCAATTCGAGACGGACTTTTTGCCTTACGCAAGAAGTAATTTGTGAACTAAAACATTCTTCATGAATTTAAAACAATTAAAAAGCTTTGTACTGGTACTAGCTTTAGGAATTTTTGGATTAACAAAAGTTTCAGCTCAAAGTAATGCGGCATATGTCGATAAGTACAGTCCAATAGCAAAGGAAATGATGGAGGAACACGGTGTTCCAGCATCGGTTATCTTAGCCATCGCTATGCATGAAAGCGGAAATGGTGGTAGCAGGGTAGCAAAAAATTTGAATAACCATTTTGGTGTCAAAGGAAAAAACAACAGTACCGTTATTCGGTCAGCTTACAAAGGTTATCGGTCTGTAATGGACTCGTATGACGATTTTGTAGGAATAGTAAAAAGAAAAAAGACTACTCAAAGCCTTTTTGAAAAACATCCTGGTGAAAAATACGAAGCTTGGGTAAAAGCGATTGCTCGTTCCGGTTATTCGACGAGTAAAGGTTGGACAGCAAAAGTACTCGCTACAATCAGACAGTATCATTTAGATATGTTTGATAATGATGCTAAGCAAAATAGATTCTCGTCAACAAAAAAATAAGCGCGACATTATTGCATGAAGAAGTTTTTTTATGGCATGTTTGTATTCATGATGTTGATTACATCATGTTCTAGCCGGAGAGGCACAATTTCATCCTCTAAGTCCGGTTCTAATTCAAAAACTTCTTCATCATCTTCTTCTGTAGGTCGACCCACCATGGCCGGTAACGATTATATTGCTCATTACAAGGATGTGGCTGTTGCAGAAATGAATAAATATGGCATTCCAGCGAGCATTAAACTCGCTCAGGCTTTACTGGAGTCCGGTAATGGCAATAGCTATCTTGCTCGTGAAGCCAATAATCATTTCGGTATTAAATGTGGTGGTGTTTGGAAGGGAAAATCCGTGACTCGTCCCGATGATAATATCAATGACTGCTTTCGTGTTTATGAAAATCCCGAGCAATCTTTTCGAGATCACTCGGAGTTTCTGTTACGGCCGCGATATGCGGCACTCTTTAAGTTGGATAAGAATGACTATAAAGGTTGGGCTAAAGGCTTGAAAGCGGCGGGATATGCCACCAATCCACGTTATCCAGAATTGTTGATTGAAATGATCGAAAGATACCATCTTGATCAATATGACCGTGGTGAATCTCTGCGTGAAAAAGTAGTACGGGAAGAGACTGTACAGGTCGAGATCGTACAAAATGTGCAAGAAACACCTCCTGCCGTTGTAAAAACAGAAGAAATTAAGAGCCCTGTAGCTATGCGTATTCATGAGGTTAAAGCTCAGGATACATTATATTCGCTCAGTAAGCTGTACAATGTATCCGTTGATCAAATCAAATCCCTGAACGGTCTCACCGATGATGCGCTATCTTTAGGCCAACTATTGGTTATATCTAAATAGTTACGCTTTAAAAGATGTTAAATATTTCGCTTTTGTACGGCGATATAGTAGTTTTACGAAAGTGATACTATTGCGATATATTTTTCTACTTATTGCCCTTGTGGGCTTTACTTCTCAACTTTTTTGCCAAGATAAAAAAGTCGAAGGAATCGTTTTTGATAAGAATACCAAACAACGTATTGGAAATGTGAAACTGGCGAACCTACGCACTGGGGAGGTGAATTACAATACCATTAAAGGAGAATTTGACTTTAATGCACAGCTGGGAGATCGTATTGTCGCCATAAGTAAAGGTTATTTTTCAGACACGCTCGTGGTGGATAATCGAGGATTATTGCTATTTCATTTGGTGCGCGAATCTTTTTATATAGATGAGGTTCAGGTTTTTGCGCGTAAGAGCCCCGAAGAAATTCTGAAAAAGGCAAAAGAGGATTATGAGAAAGCGTATCGGCTTTCAGGTTATGGCGACGTGTTTTCTGTTGGTTCAACTGGCGCTGGATTAAGCATCAATTCACTCTATAGCTTATTTAGCAAGGAGGCCAAAAGAGCAAGGCGACTGACCAAAACCATTGAAAATGATTATAAAGAAAATGTGATCGATTATAAATTTACGAAACAGCTTATTAGCAAAATCACCGGACTCAATAGCGAAGAATCAGAGCGATTTAGAAGGATATTCAGACCCTCCTATTTCTTTATTTTGGCAGCGAGTGATTATGAACTGACGAACTATATCAAAGATTGTTATTCACGGTATCAATTGCGTCCTTCGGAATATTTTATTGAGCCTTTTCCAACAATTAATTATAAATTAGTACCGTAAACAAAAAATAGACGTTTTCAGAATGAAGTTATTCAATTTTGTCGGCATGGCTATGCTTTGCCTTTCTATGACCAGCTTAAAGGCGCAGGATCTGAAAGATCTTCGAGCAAAACCAGATACTGTAATTTCTGTACAGAGAGAACAACCTCTAAATATTAAAACGATTCGTCCTGTAGTTCCAAAACTAAATCTAGAAGTCGATTATTGGAAGCATTGGACGAAATTTGGTATCAATTTAAACCAGGCTTCATTTAATGATAATTGGAAAGGTGGTGGTGTTGGCTCTATTGCTGTTGGATTGAATGCTAACCATAAATCGGATTATACCAGAGACAATTTCAACTTTGTAACTGAAGTTGATTTACGTTATGGGAAGATTAAGAACACCAATAATATAGCGAAGAAAAATAATGACCGTATATTTTGGGATAATAAACTCTCCTATAAATTGTCGGCCAATTGGGCTTTGTTTACGTCGGTGACATTTGAGTCGCAATTTGATGCAGGCTATAAATATAAAACGGTAAATGGTAGAGATACGATTGATTATATTGAGAATGCTTTTATGGCTCCAGCCTATTTAACAGAGTCTTTCGGTCTTGAGTATAAGCCGAGTAATGAGTTTTCTCTACGTTTTGGTACTGGTACTGCGCGCCAGACTTTTATCTTGGATGAGCGTGTTAAACCTCGCTCAGGAGAAGGTTTTTTCGAGAAGTATGGATATTATAGGGATCCTAATAATCCAAGCACTGGTACAGGTGAGAGATTTGGTGTAAAAGAGGACCGGTCTTTTGCAAATGCATTAGCATTCCAGTTAACGGGTAACTTGGACAAAAATTTTACAGATAAGTTGAACGTAAAGGCCCGTTATAATCTTTTTGCTGATTACGAGAAACTCTCCGATCCAACGCACCGTTTAGATGTGACGGTAACAGCGAAAGTTACCCGAGTAATCAATGTGAACTTAAATGGCATCATGATTTACGATCCGGATGTTATTTCAAGAGTGCAATTAAGCCAGTCTTTAGCGATGGGGATTGTCTATAGTTTACCAAAATAATGTTTAGATCTGTGTCGGTAGGGATATTACTTTGTTCATTGCTGTCTTTGGCGAGCTGCAAGTCGAAAGTACAGCCAGTGGCTTCAAAACCGCTCGTGGCAGCTTTTGCCCCGGCAGTTGTGCTGGAAGAGAAGGTTGTGGCAAAACCGGATACCAATCTGCTGACACCTGAGGAAAGAAAAATTCTTTTGCTACAGAAATCCGGCACTCATTCTTATTGGCGTCAGGAGGAAGCGATTCATTATGACGTTCGTAAACCAAACTTTGTGATCATTCACCATACTGCACAGGATAGCATTGGGCAGACGATCAAAACATTCCAGATCCCACGGACCAAGGTAAGTTCACATTATGTTATTGGCCGGAATGGTGAAATTATACAAATGCTGAACGACTATGTTCGTTCCTGGCACGCAGGGGTAGCAAAATGGGGTTCTATCGTAGATATGAATTCCTGTTCTATTGGGATCGAATTGGATAATAATGGTAGGGAACCTTTTCCCGAGGCACAAATTACTTCATTAATGACTGTGCTAGATACCTTGAAATCACGATATTTAATTCCCACAAATAATTTTATTGGACATGCCGACATTGCGCCATCGCGAAAGAATGATCCAAGTGTTTTTTTCCCTTGGAAAAAGCTTGCAGAGCGAGGTTTTGGTATCTGGTATGATGAAGGGCAGCTTGTGGCCCCTCCGGAAGGTTTTAATGCGATAGATGCACTTAAAATCATTGGCTATGACACATCAAATCTAAAAGCTGCTATCGTTGCTTTTAAACGAAAGTTTGTCGTGCGGGATACAACACCCGAGTTGACTATATACGATAAAAGTGTCTTGTACAATATCTATAAAAAATACTGAGCCTGAACTAATCAGGCTTTTTCTTTTACGCAAGTTATTCTTTGTCCTTTGTAAAACGAGATTCTTTGCTTCCTATTTGTAGGAGGTAAGCGAATAGCATCACAGCGACACAACCAATAAGATTTAGCCAGAGAAAAGGAATTTTGTTCATCATCCAGATGGAGACCACAATAATTTCGGAAAGTATTGCTGCTAAGAAAACAGCTTTGCCATGGATTTTCTTCATGTAAAACGCGACGATAAAGATTCCCAGGATAGTACCATAGAATAATGAACCCAAGATATTGACTGCTTCGAGGAGATTGCCCAGTCTGTTGGCATACAATGCGACAGCCACGGTAAATATACCCCAGATCAATGTAAATAAACGAGACCACAATAGATCCTGCTTTTCGGAGGAGTCACGGTTAATGAATCTTTTATAGATATCAATCGTCGTAGTTGAAGCCAATGAGTTAATGGCACTTGCTGTCGAACCCATAGATGCGAGAAAAATGACGGCTATGAGAAGCCCGATGAGTCCTTTTGGAAAGACACTTGTCACAAAAGCAAGAAATACATAATTATTGTCATTGGTTTCCGCTGCAGGGTTATTCTTTTTGATTAAATCTAAAGTTCCTTCTTTTACCTGCTGCATTTGGGCATTAAGTTGTCCCAGCGAGGTTTGATAATTGGCAATATCTTTTTTATCGTTGTGATCTAATGCTGTATTGAGCTGCTGAACAACAGATTCACGTGTTTTAAATAGTTCGCTATGCCTTTCTTCCAGCATCTGATAATCAGGGGCATATTTACTTTCTTTAAGCTTGTTGATTTCGACTTGATTGAAAAAAATAGGCGGCTGATGGAATTGATAATAGGCATATACCAGGACTCCAATGAGTAGAATAGCAAATTGCATCGGAATTTTCAGGAGTCCATTCATGATCAATCCCATGCGGCTTTCTTTGACTGAAGCTCCCGTCAAATAACGACCTACCTGACTTTGGTCAGTTCCAAAGTAGGAAAGCTGGAGGAAAAAACCACCGATCAGTCCTGTCCAGAGTGTATAGTTATTGTTGAGGTCAAAAGTAAAATCCAACGCATTGGTTTTCCCAGATTTTCCTGCAATATGAAGCGCTTTTGATAGACCAATATGCTCTGGGAGCAGATGAATGACCAGTATGCCTGCAACGAGTAAAGAACCAAAGATAATGCTCATTTGAAGCAGTTGCGTATGAGATACGGCTTTGGTTCCTCCATAGGTTGTATAGATAACAACAAAACTTCCGATTGCCAATGTGGTATAGGTAAGATCAATATGGAGTATAGTTGATATAATTAGCGCAGGAGCAAAGATTGTAATACCTGTAGATATGCCTCGTTGTATCAGAAAAAGAATAGCAGTTAACCCTCTGGTTTTTACGTCAAAACGTTTTTCTAGAAACTCGTAGGCCGTAAAGACTTTTAGTTTATGAAAAATAGGGATAAATGTGATACAGAGGACAATCATGGCCAAGGGAAGGCCAAAATAGAATTGGACAAAACTCATTCCAGAGGAATAGGCAAGTCCGGGTGCGGATAAGAAAGTAATGGCGCTCGCTTGCGTTGCCATTACCGATAAACCCACATGATACCAAGGCAACGAGCGGTTGCCTAGAAGATACCCGTCAATATTTTTGATGCCTCGACTTTTGTACATGCCATAAACGACAATGCATAAAAGTGTCAGAAATAAAACGATCCAATCTGCTGTACTCATGAATAGTGTTTAGTGAAAAAGTACAGAAAAAGGACAAATACAAATAGCCAGATAACGACCAACCAGTAGAAGCGCCTCCAGCTATTCATATTTTTTATCTATCAGAAGGTTTCTGAGGATAAATGACGCTATTAAAAATTGCTGCAATAATCAATCCGACAGCGGCACCGCCAAAAATGCTTAAAAATGTCTCGTTTGCCGTGAATCCAATTAATGCACCAAACACTACAGCAACTAAAAGAATAATTCCTTTTGCTTTACCAGCATCTATTGAAGTGCAGTTGTTGTCAATCTGATTTTCCATTATTATATTATTTTGATTTTGATAACAAATTTACAAATAATCTGTAAGCTCCGGGAATTCCGGCGGGTAATTGTCTAAAAAAAGATAGTGATGTATAGACAAATTTACCTTTTCCATATTGGGCTATCAATAAAGAGCCGTTGTGCAGCGGTTCTCCGGGGTCCTGGATTGTAATTGGAGTGCGGTATCTCTTATCGATATCTTCCGCAAAGTAAAGTCCGCGTTCCTGTACCCAATGATCGAAGTCTGCGTCGCTGATCTTGTTTGGGTAGTTGAAAATTGGATCGTTCTTATCGAAGTGTACTTTCGCCATTTCGTCGGTCACGCGGTTTCTGCCGATGCTAAAAGGGAAAGGTCCAAAATGTTTTGAGATTAATCCGTTGTTTACGTTGTATTGTTCCAGGACTGTCCCGCCCATGTTGACGTAAGAAAGAAGTTTATTTTGTAACTGTGCAATTTCTCTGTTGACATTGAATATTCGTACACCTAAAATCACCGCATCATAGGTATTGAGATCTGCTTTTAATGCCTGTGCACTACTCAAAACATCCACTTTAATACCAATGGCAGCGAGCGATTCTGGAATGAGGTCCCCTGCCCCATGAATATATGCGACAGTTTTTACATTGTTAATCAGGCTAATATTACTCATTTTGATCGCTACATCCGGAAAATAAACAATATTGGGGATATGTGAGTAATCTATAGTTTTTATCTCTTTCAGATACTCTTTTTTTGCCAATTGAAAGCTTAGTGTATCAATAGAAGATTTAGATCTGTCTATTGGTTTTATCGTGATCTGTTTCGTTGCTGTATTACTTCCTTTGTCGAAAGATAGATCAAATGATGCGGGCGAAACTTCCCAACCTTGAGGGACATTGGAGATGATATTAAATGTTCCTGTTTGTTCCAGTCCGTTTTTGTGAAAAGTTAAATTTACCTTGACCGCGGCTGCATTTTGGGTAAGTGCCAAAGGGCTTGAGCTTTTCGCTGATAGTTGTGGGAGAATCACAATGGGGTTATAGATTTCTCCACGCACAGGATCTGTGTATTTATACTGTATAGGTTGATTAAAGGTCATGTTTTCACCATTGATCCGAAGCCCAAATGATAGCTGTGGAGCATTTGGGTTTTCGGGGAAGCCGGTAAGATTAAAGTCACTGACATTAAATTTACCTTTACTATGTGCTTCAATCAGCCAGTATGGTTGTGTTGTACTATTAGCGTATAAAAGAACGGAGTCTTTTTGCAATTTATTTGTTTTTAAGATTTCGTGCATGTCATGACCGTTCAATTGGGTGAGCTCAACGGATACATTTGGTCGCCTGACAATGATCGAATGGTCTACTTTCATCTGATCTCCCAAAGCATAAGATGGTTTTTTTGCAATACTTTCAAACCAGATCCCGGCGCAGGCCAGAATAAGTTGCTCGACTTCTCTTGTCTTCTCCTTTCTCCAGTAATCATCAGTAATTTGTTCCAATGCTTTATGAAGTTGGATAAGTTCGGGAATAACAAGTTCAGGCTTTTCTACCTGATAAGTTTGATTGATATGATCAATCAAAGATTGAACTTTTGTACTGTTTTGTATTCTTTTCCATGAGGTATCAACGCCATCCAATAGTGTCTTCTCTGCAGGAGAACCATCTACATAGTCAAAATATTCAATGGATGAACCGCGTTGGCCCCCTGAGCCAAAGCCCTGGCTTTTGTGTGAAGATCGGCTTTGTGCCGCAATTTCTCCATACGACTCCCCTAATAAAGCGTTATAACCGCCGATATCTATTTTTAACTGATCTTCGCGCGTGTTGTTTTGTCCGCCAAAATTGGCCGTGTTCCACAAGAGACGTTTAACCTGCCAAGGGGAGACAAATTGAAGTTGTTCGGGAAATTGTGTCGGATCGGCTGCGGCCTTAAAGGCTTCATGAGCCAAAATAGCGGAAGCTTGGTGGTGGCCATGTCCCCCTCTGGGATCTGGCGGGAAACGTGTGATAATGACATCAGGCCTAAATTTGCGAATAACCCATACAGCTTCACTAAGTACCCTTTGTTTATCCCAGAATTCAAAAGTCTCTTCGGGAGTTTTTGAAAAACCAAAGTCGTAGGCTGAGGAAAAGAATTGTTCGCCCTTATCTATTTTTCGTGCAGCCAATAGTTCCTGTGTTCGGATCAACCCTAGTTCAATACCCTGTTCCGTTCCAATGAGGTTCTGTCCCCCATCGCCGCGGGTTAGCGATAGGTAGCCTGTTCTATATTTTTTTTCTTGTGCAAGCCAAGCGATCAGCCGTGTATTTTCATCATCTGGGTGTGCAGCAAAATAGAGAACCGAACCCAGTACATTCAGTTTTTCTAGATTAAGTTTGATTTCAGCAGCATTCCACTGTGGATGCTGTGCTTTAACAAGGGAAGCCGAGAGGATACCGGCCAATATAATGATAACAGATAGAAAAGGTTTTCGCATGTTTAAAGATAAAGATTTTGATTAACAACAGATTGTTGGCTATTGTAATTTTATTGAAAGTGTTTGTCTGTTCTTTGGTGTAGAAATACAGTTATTGAGCGTTTGTTTGATGGGTTTTAATTGGAGATAAAACTTATCAATAATCAAAGGAAATGGGCAGAATAGTTTCGTTAAAGGTTTGGTTAGCTACTGAAGTTGAAAAGGGATTTTGCATATTCATGAAAATAAAAAACGGAAATCCCAATCATGTTGGAATTTCCGTTTAACAATTAAAATATTTTTTCCTGAAACGAATTTTTAGAGAATAGTTATTTTGTCGCTTCGCTCCAAGTGGCAACCTTTAACATAGTAAATATATGTAGAAAATATTTAGTTCTGTTAGATTACTTTAATTAGTTTTCCACATCGCTAAATTTTGTCAACATTTTAGCGTTTGAAAAACGAATTATATACAGGTGTTATTCGTTTAAAATGCTGTAATACAGCGATTTTTTTGTCGGATATATCGGCTACTGTTTTCGAAAAATATGATCGATCAAATTCGGACATAACCAACCCGTTAAACAAATTTTAGTTGACCTAAAACTCTTTACTTCCCGTACTCAAAAACGGATCAGGACACCTTAAAAAGAAAGTTTTACGTTCGGCATCAGTAAAGACTATTTATCGATCGCGCCTAAAACACGCTTCATAAACATGTTCAAAGCATCTTTTTTGGAGTTTCCTTCTTTTATCAATTTATCGACTTCGACAGCTCCATATAGATTGGAAATCAATTCACCAAGAACATCGAGTTCTTCATCTTTCAAAGGGGCCTCTGTCAGCGCTTCCAATGTTTCGATGGTTTCCAAGACATAATCTACATCATTTTGTTCGATGAATTCTGTCAAATGTTTAATTACCGGTAGTTTCATTGAATAATTCTACTAATGCGTCCAACTTATTTGTTTGTACTTGATTGACCAATTTACCGTTTTTAAATGCGGCAAAAGTTGGCAGATTATTGACATTAGCCAATTTGCGGGATTCAGGGAATTTCTCTGCATCTGCAATCACGAAAGGCACACTGTCGTTTTCTCCCGCCAATTTTTTGAATTTTGGTTTCATGATTTTGCAGTTCCCGCACCAAGTTGCGGAGTACTGAACCATAACAATATCGTTATTGTTTACAATTTCTTGTAAATTATCGTTTTCTAATTCTTGTAACATGATTTTATTATTAAGGTGATTGTTGAAGAAATCAACAGGAACTGGGAATAGCTCCTGTTGATGAGACCTATGGCCTTGTATTTTTTAGTGGTTAGCTAAATAATCAGCTACACCTTTTCTGTCCGCGTTCATGGCATCTTTACCTTCTTCCCAGTTTGCAGGACATACTTCACCGAATTTTTGAACGTGTGCGTAAGCATCGATCAAGCGTAAATATTCTTTAACGTTACGACCTAAAGGCATATCGTTTACAGATTCGTGGAATACGCGGCCGGTTTCGTCAATTAAATAAGTAGCTCTGTAAGTGACAGCAGAACCTTGTGCTAAAGTGCCATATTCTGGGTGTTCAACCTCTTGAACGTCCAAAATTCCTAATACACTAGATAAATTACGGTTAGTATCTGCCAAGATAGGGTATTCAACACCTTCAATACCACCATTATCTTTTGCTGTGTTTAACCACGCAAAGTGAACTTCATTTGTATCACATGAAGCACCGATTAAGATTGTATTGCGTTTTTCAAACTCAGCAGCAGCTTCTTGGAAAGCATGTAATTCAGTAGGACAAACAAAAGTGAAGTCTTTTGGGTACCAAAATAAAAGCACTTTTTTACCTTCTTTAACCGCTTTTTCAAAAATGTTAATTTGTAAATTATCGCCTAAATAATCAATTGCATCTACTGTAATGCTTGGAAAACTTTTACCTGTGAAACTCATAATATATCTTTCTTTTTTTTGTTGACACAAAGATACAGCAACTCTTCCCAAAAAGCGAATTGATTTTAGCAATACACTATTGTCAAAATCTATTATGACTGGATTATAACAATAAGTTTTTATTATAATAATGATAAGTTGATACGGCATTGGGGATGTTTGGGAGGTAATAAGTGAAAATAAAAGGATTAATACAGCGATAGTTACAAATTTACGGCATAAAATAATTGCAGTTATGCAAATCAAAACCTACTTTTGCGACGTTCAATTCAGAACAACATAATGCTGGAGGGGTTCCAGAGCGGTCAAATGGGACGGACTGTAAATCCGTTGCTTCGGCTTCGAAGGTTCGAATCCTTCTCCCTCCACATTTTTTTTCCCTTTTCTATTCTCATTTATTTTATTGATTTGATTTTTCGTTAAATTAGTTTTTGTTGGTGTGTTGCCTTTTGCTGATGCCGCTAATAAAGCAAGAAACACTAATCTATTGTTGAGGAATCTATTTTAAAAAAAAATGACAGGATTTTAGGCTTGCTATTGACTTATTTGTAAAATAAGCCTAAGTTTGGCTTCTGAAATGGCCCCGTAGTTCAACGGATAGAATAGATGTTTCCTAAACATTTGATAGCAGTTCGATTCTGCTCGGGGCTACTGGTAAAAAAGCGATGGATTTCCATCGCTTTTTTTGTTTAAATAGCTAACGCTTTTCGTGCTTTTATCAAAATATTTTCGATTTATCATTTACATCCATTTTACTTTTTGGGCGTTAAGTATATAATTGGGAAAAAATATTATTATGCCAATTGAGGAAGATCTGTACCGCTAAATGCCTTATATCGTAAGAAGCAAACACATGTCATTTGCCTGAAAATTTCTGCAGGTTAAAATTTAAACTTTGTTTTTAGTGAAGGATATGTATTATCCTAAGCAAGTGACGTATCCTTAAATAAGGATAGGCGGCCCACCATAGCAAACATTAGCAAGCCAAAGCAGGCGAAAACACCATAGGAATAACGTAGACTCAAGGCTTCTGCAATATACCCGATTAAGGGAGGTCCCATGAGAAAGCCTAGGTAACTAATACTAGAAACCATCGCTAGAGCGACCCCAGATGACACATTTTTATTCTGTCCAGCGATGCTGTAGATGGAAGGAACGTTGCAGGCAACACCTATACCTACTAACATAAAGGCTAAAGTACAGATGGTAAACTCCGGAAAGACAACAGATGTCATCATGCCGACGAACATCAATAGGCCGCTGTACTGAAGAGTTCTTTTTCGTCCTAATTTGCGGATGACTGCATCTCCAACAAAACGACCCGTGGCCATCATGATCATAAATGAAGCATAACCGACAACAACAAGATTTTCGGGTGCCTGCACGATCTCTTTGAAATATACTCCACTCCAGTCAAACATTGCTCCCTCTGTGGCCATACTGAAAAATCCGATAATGCCCAATTGAAGTAAGCTCCCTTCAGGTCTGGAGAAAAAACTTCGTTTTTCTTTTTGAGGAGATTTCCCAGGTACTAAATATCTTTGATTGATTAGCGTATTGCCTATGACAAAGCATAAGATAATTAGGAAATGTGATAAGGTGTTCAGTCCGAGGTTCATCGTTAATAGACCAACCAATGCTCCAGTAAAGCCTGCAATACTCCAGGCCCCATGGAAAGAGGTCATAATTGATTTTTTGAAAATCTGTTCCGTTGCCACTCCCTGTGTATTGACTGATATGTTACACATGTTGCCCGTGACGCCAAATAGAAATAAAATACAGCCTAATTGCCAAGCGTTCTGTGCGAATGAAATGGAACATAATACCAAAGCATAGGCGATGGGAACGATACGTAAAACTTTTGCACTTCCATATTTAGTAACCAATTTTCCCGATAGGGCCATTGTAGCAAGCTGTCCAACGGGAAGCATCAATAAGATAGTGCCCAATTGGCCTTCACTTAAGTTGAGATTTGCTTTAATAACGGGGATCCGGCTTGCCCAGGAAGCGAACGCTATACCTTGGCAAAAAAAGAAAAGTGATACAGCGATTCTTATACGATTTCGTTTGTTATAAAGATCTTCTTCTGAGTGAGTTAACGTTGCGTCCATAGTTTCTGATTTGAGGGTGCAAAGTTAAGGATAAGTATTCCATTTAAAAATAGAATGATTTTAAAAAATACCTGAACTTTTGGATTACGGTCTGTATAAGCTAATCCGATTATATTCAGTATGATAATCGAATAAGTGATAATTATATCCATTTAATTCGATAATTATCTTCTTTCATGTTCGTCTAAAGAAGAAAATAATGTCGTACTTTTTTGAACTCGGTTAAAGCATTTTTAGCCGATAGTATACTATTTTAATGACCAATCTTGGTATAAAAACATAAAATGAATTGAATTTGTTTCAGTCTATTTTAGTATATCATAATTCAGGTGGGTAAATATTTTAAATGGCTACAGATAACATCGTAGTGTCTCCTATTTACGAACGAATGTATACCAATAGACTAACCAAAATTAAGACTATGATTATCTGACACAAAGGTAGAAATACATAAAATATAAAATTTCAAATTCTTAAGCATTTCATAGTGGTTTGTTCAATACCTATTCTACCTTTGTATTGGCAAACAATTATTAGCCTCCTAGATAACATGATAAAAAAACTAATTTTAAGTACAGTTTTAGCCTATGCTGGAATAGCCTGTGCTATTGCCCAGCAGCCTACATTTTTATCCCACCCGACCTTGAGTCCCGATGGAAAAGAAATGGTTTTTAGCTACGAAGGTGACCTTTGGAAAGTTGGAAGCCAAGGTGGTGTCGCAGTGCGGCTTACAGGAATGGAAGGAAATGAAATCAATCCGCGCATTTCTCCAGATGGAAAATGGCTCGCCTTTTCGGCCAATCAAAATGGCAATATGGATGTCTATGTGATGCCTCTTGCAGGGGGAGACATTCGTCAACTTACTACCCATGATGCATCTGACGAGGTAGACAGCTGGAGTTGGGATAGCAAGTCACTTTATTTTACCTCATCGCGTTACAATAGAATGAGCGCCTATCAAGTTGCTTTGGATGGCGGGACGGCAACGAGGTTGTTTCCACATGTATTCAACTATATCAGTAATGTTGTACCGACCCCATCCGGAGAACTGTTATTCAATGACAGTTGGGAAGGGTATAGCTCGGCGAATCGCAAACGATATAAAGGTGCTTTCAATCCGGACATTAAGTCCTATAATCCAAAAACAAAAGATTTTCAACAATATACAGATTATATAGGTAAGGATTTTTGGCCCACAGTAGACCAAAAAGGCAACATATTCTATGTGTCGGACGAAAGCAATGGTGAGTACAATCTCTACCAGATCACGGGAAAATTGAAAACCCAATTAACGTCTTTCCCAGAATCTATCAAGCGTCCCTTTGTTGCTGCGGACGGGAGTAAAGTGGCATTTGAAAAGGGCTATCAACTTTATATTTACGATGTCAATGGGAAGAAAACGATACAGCCCAGCATCGCCCTTAACCGTAACCAGGTACTCGGAAAACTGAAAGAGTTTAACATTTCAAGTAACATAAGTAATTTCGACGTTTCTCCAGACGGAAAGAAGATGGCATTTGTATCCCGAGGTGAGTTGTTCGTTTCAGATATCGAAGGAAAGTTTGTTCGTCAGATGCCTAGTCAAGGAGAGCGTATTATGGAAATTAAATGGCTTAAAGACAGTAAAACGCTCCTCTACAGCCAAACTTATCAAGGGTATCAGAACTGGTTTTCTCGCAGTGCAGATGGTAAAGGTGAAGTTAAACAATTGACGCAAGATCTGCGCAACAACCGCGATATTGCATTTAATTCAGATAGAACAAAAGCGGTGTACCTCAGTGGCCGGGATGAAGTTCGTACATTGGATTTGACAAGTTTGAAAAGCCAGACGGTGGTTAAAGATGAAATCTGGGCATTTCAAAATTCTTCGCCTTCATTTTCTCCGGACGGGAATTATCTTTTGTTCACGGCGATGCGCAATTTTGAACAAGATATCTTTGTGCATAACCTGAAAAGTGGGCAAACGACAAATTTGACAAATACAGGTGTTACGGAGGCTGCGCCATATTGGTCTCCTGATGGCAAATACATTTATTTTGCGAGCAATAGAACCAAACCGTCCTACCCTACCGGTATGCAAAACTCAAGTATTTTCCGGATGGCATTGACCAACTTCGATCAGCCTTATCGTAGCGCAAAGTTTGATGAACTATTTTTGATTCCTACAAAGAACGATACGGTTGCAAGTAAGACCAGTACATCTAAGAAGGAGGATGATGGCAGGAAGGATAAGAAGAAGGCTGATACCAGTAAGGTTAAACCAGTTACAAGTCCGGCAGCCGAGCCAAAGAAGGCTGTTTTGGTTCAATTGGATTTGGAAGGATTGCGTGATCGGATTGAGCAAGTCAGCCCCGCATTTGGAACGCAATCCGATCCATTGTTGATACAAAAGGGAGATAAATCTTATTTGTTCTATTCATCCAATCACGAAGGGAAATATAGTACATATCGCACCGTATATGAATTGTTTACTCCATCCAAAACAGAGAAGGTCGCTGACGGAGGCATGGGCCAGTTTGTAGAAGCCGCTGGTAAATACTTCGTATTGAGCCGAGGAACAATTCAGAAATATAATCTCGACTTGAATAAGCTTGATGCAATTACAATCAGTTTTAAATTCAATCGGGATCTTGAGAAAGAGTTTAATCAAATGTTTTATGAGACATGGGCCAATCTGGAAGAGAATTTTTACGACAGCAACTTCCACGGTGTTGATTGGACTGCGGTCAAAAAGAAATATGAAAAATATCTTCAGGGTATCAATGATCGAACCGACTTGCGCATCCTTTTGAATGATATGCTGGGCGAACTCAATTCGTCACATTTAGGTTTTAGTTCAATGGGGCTGGAAGAACGTAAACCTTTTGGTTTTGTAACGAATGAAATCGGTGTGGTGTATGATGCTACCAACCCATTTAAGATCAATTATGTTGTTCCAAATGGACCTGCAGCAAAGAAAGAAGTGGATATTCATGAAGGCGATATTCTTGTTGCCATTAATGGAACTAAACTAAATACACATGCCGATCGTGATAGTTATTTCACTTGGCCATCTCTGGAAGAAGAGATTCAATTGACCTTGAGTCGTAATGGCAAGGAAATCCAGACAAATATTCGCCCGGTATCAAGTGCAGCTTTTAGGGATCTGCTTTATGATCAATGGATTAGAGGCAATCGCAGCCGAGTGGATCAATTGAGTAACAATAAGATCGCTTATTCACATATGAAAAATATGTCGGATACCGAGTTGCAGCGCTTCCTGATCGATATGGCCGAACAGGAGAATAACAAACAGGGTATTATTCTAGACTTACGGTATAATACAGGCGGGAATGTGCACGATGAAGTGTTGCGATTCCTGTCGCAGCGTCCTTACTTACAATGGCAATACCGGGGCGGGAAACGTGCGCCGCAAAGTAATTTTGCGCCAGCAGCCAAACCGATTGTTCTGTTAATTAATGAGCAGTCTCTGAGCGACGCCGAAATGACCGCAGCAGGTTTTAAAGCATTGAAGTTGGGTAAAATAATTGGTAATGAGACCTATCGCTGGATCATTTTTACATCAGCGAAAGGCTTAGTAGATGGCTCTAGCTATCGCTTGCCATCTTGGGGATGTTATACGCTTGATGGTCAGGATCTCGAACAAACTGGCGTTACCCCAGATATCCTCGTGAAAAACACAGTCCAAGATCGGATGGAAAATAAAGACCCGCAATTGGAAAGAGCAATAAAAGAAATTCTTGATAATATAAAATAGGGAAGTAAACCACTAGAATTACTTACTCTAAACAGGCTGTCCAACTTTTTCTGGACAGCCTGTTTTTATAAATACTTTTTTTCTCGGTTTTTAACGTTTACCTCTTATGTGATTGTGTTTCATCTTATTCTTTCCTATCTAAGCGGTTTAATGGTTATTTTTAATATGAATTTTATTTTAATTAACTGTTTATCAACTGTTAATGATTTAGTTGTTCGTAGTGTTGTGCAATCCCCTATTTTCCTGCATCCCTTCTCAAAATATAAACAGGAGGTAACATGGAAAAAATGATATTGCAAGTAAAAGAATCTTGCTCTGCGGAATGGAACAATATGAGCCCACAAGAGCAAGGCCGTTTCTGCGGTCAATGTGAAAAGATAGTTGTTGATTTTTCACAGATGAATGATCAGGGAATTGTGGATCAAATAAAAAAAGCCAGCAAAGGCTTATGTGGTCGATTTTATGAAGATCAGTTGATGCGCGAATTGGATGTTACGCTCTCTTTTTCTAAGAATCCTATTTGGCGAGGAAGGTGGACAGGGATTGCTGCAGGTCTGATGTTGGTCGGATCATTGAGTTTTCAAGCCGCACAAGCACAAAACAAATTGACTGGAGAAGTTATTCTTGTGCAAACTAAGCCAAAAAATGATAAGATAAGACAGCAAGGTCGAAGCAATCTATCCGTAAACGATGTGCCTGTGTTAAAAGGAAGTCGAGATAGTAGTAAAGTAAGTATAAAGGGTAAAGTTGTTTGTGCTGGAAGTGATGTGAGCATGATGGGAACAGAAGTTACCTTAGGAAGCTACCGCACAGAGGTGGATGAAAAAGGATATTTTCAACTATGGGTACCACAATCTTTATTTCAAGTAGATCAAGAGCTTCGTGCCCAAATGATCGGCTATAAAACAGTTGTGATTCCACTTAAGAAAGGAGGCAAAGTGCAATTGGATAAGCCTATAGAGATGGAATTTAGACCAATGATTATGGGAAAGATCGCTGTCCCAAAGACTAAAGACTAAGGATAATATACAGCGAAAGAATAAATAGTTTAAGGGGCTCTCTTCACAGTTCGCTTGTTTATTACAATTGCATCAAAAATCTCGCTTGAATGTCACAAAAGTCAAAAAAATATTCTTTTCCACTTGACTTTATCTACGGTGAACCTTACATTTGGATTATCGAATGACTTCGTAGCTCAGTTGGTAGAGCAACAGACTCTTAATCTGTGGGTCCTGAGTTCGAGCCTCAGCGGGGTCACTTTCAAAAAAGCCATTTTACGGAAGTAGGATGGCTTTTTTTCTTAAAAGAAGTTGTTTTAGTTGCTTGGTTGCGTTGTTAACTTTAAATTGTTTCTTCTAGTGTTTCTTCTAGTGTTTATGCTTGGGTTTTGGATAAGGGCTCTCTTTAAGTTTTATTGAATATCGCGTATTATTCCTGCTAGGAAAACATAAAACTCTTTAATCTGTTATTAATTGAGCAAATTTATTACGTAAATTTGTATTTCAGACGATAAGCTTATGGAAGACAAGAAGATTTCGATATTGTACGTTGATGACGAAGAAAACAATTTGTTTTCTTTTAAAGCGACATTTCGACTAAAGTATAAAGTGTTTACGGCAATAAGCGGTGCCGATGCAATCGATATTGTCAAAAACAACGAAATACATATTATCATTACTGATCAACGGATGCCAGAAATGACTGGTGTGGAGTTTTTGGAAGAGATTATCAAGATTAATGCAGCCCCAATGCGTATCCTTCTGACGGGATATACAGACATGGCAGCCGTTGTTGATGCTGTCAATAAAGGGAAAATCTTTCATTATCTCAATAAACCTTGGAGTGAAGAGGAACTTGATCAGACGATTCAACGCGCTTATGAAGTCTATGCTGAGCGTCAAAAGATTGTGGAGACCAATTCTCAGCTCGAGACTTCTAATGATCAATTGGAGTTTTTACTTCGTCAGAAGCTACTTTCCTAAAAAATTCTAATTTTAGGAAAGTCAACGTTTGTTCAAATGTCTGCTTAAGTTATAATAGTTCTCACTCGTTCCCCCCGGATACACGAGCTATGAGGGGCTTACTTGCTCGGTATGACGACTGTAAATGTGGTACCCTGATTTGGTTGTGATTGCACGTCAATTTTCCCTTGTAGTTTCAAGAGTGCGTTCTGAACATTATAGAGTCCAAATCCCATTCCCTTCGCTTGGTCACTGGCTCTAAAGAATAGTTTGAAGATATCTTCTACATACTCTGGCGATATACCTATTCCGTTGTCACATACATTAATTTTAGCTTTACGTTCTGACACAGAGACTGATAGTTTGACGAATTGATTTTCCTGTCCTTTACGTTGGTATTTAAAAGCATTAGAGAGAAGATTATGCAAAATCAGTTCTAGAAGAGCTTTGTCCCCACTAAAAATTTCCTTTTGATCCACTGAAATTTCAAAAGCAATATCTTTATTTTGCGTGTACATGCTGTAAAACTGGCGTATGTTGCTAAAGAGTTCTTCGAAATTTATCTCGGATAGCATGAGTTCTCCCCTTCTCAAGAGATAATAGTCCCGTAGGCTGTCAATATAGGCATCTAAACTGACCAATGAACTATCCATTAGAGATAGCAATTCATGAATACGGTCTATGCTGTCAAACTCTAATCCAAGTTTCACTGCCGAAAGAACCCCTGTCAAAGGGTCACGAAGATCATGACTAACACTGTACGCAAACTTATCCAATTCATCATAAGCTTTTTGTAGCTCCTGATTTTTAACTTCCAGCATGGAGTTGGCTACATAAAATTTATTTGCTTCTTCTATCGCGGAAACGATTTCTTCATTCATCCAAGGTTTTCTGACAAACCTAAATATGTGGCCCTTATTAACTGCATCGATTACAGTTTCCATATTGGCATAGGCCGTTAAAAGAATACGGATCGGTTTTGGGAAATCTTTTTTGATGCGGTGTAAAAAGTCTATACCCATCTCATCAGGCATGCGCTGGTCACAGAAGATAATACGGATATCAGGATGAGTACGAAGTATCGTTTCGGCCTCACTCGTATTGGACGCTGTATGGATAGCATAATCGTATCTAAAGTTCGCTTTAAAGCTAACCAAATTGTTTACTTCGTCATCGATATATAATATTTCAAGCTCCCTCTGCATAATTTTACTATATGGTTTATTCCCTTACAAAAGATATGAAAAAATAATAGTTAATTGAACTATTTTAAGTTTAATCGTGGTACTAATTGCTTTGTTGAATAGGAATGATAAGTGTAAAACTTGTACCCTGTCCTACTTCTGAATCTACAATAATTCGACCATGATGTTTCGCAATGGTATTATAGGCAATGGACATTCCCAAACCCGTACCCTCTCCCACATCTTTCGTAGTAAAAAAGGGTTCGAATATCCGTTCATGGATTTCTTTCGGAATCCCGATACCATTGTCTGCAATTTTGATATACACAGACGCATTGTCTTCGGAGACACCTGTCTCAATCCATAGTTTACCACCAACATCGTGATTAAACTTCTTATTTACGGCGTAAATAGCATTTGTCACAATATTCAGGAAGACCTGGTTAAGTTTTCCGGCATGACATTCAACCTTGGGCATATCACCATAAACCTTATCAACTTCTATTGTGTTATTTAATAAGCTATTGAGGATAACCATTGTTGATTCTAGCCCCTCATTTAGATCTGCAAATTTTAACGTATCCTCGTCAACGCGAGAAAAGATCCGTAAGCTCTTTACTATTTCAGCGGTCCGGTGAGCACCATCGTGCATCCCCTTTAATAGAAAATCAACTTCCGTTTTCAGATAATCAATATCCAGATCATCTTTGAACTTCTTGATTTGAGTTTGTTTTTCTGCATCAGATATACCATCTTTAAAAGCTATGCGTTCTACTTCCTCCAGGGTTTCCCATATCATCTTGATATCGCGTTTTAAAGGCGCGACATTCGACGTAACAAAGTTAATCGGGTTGTTAATCTCATGGGCGACTCCTGCTGTCAATTGACCAAGTGAGGCCATCTTCTCCGCTTCGACAAGCTGAGACTGTGTTTCCTTCAAGTGAGTAAGCGTGGTTTGCAGGGACTCGTTAGATTCTGTTAATTCACGTGTACGCTCATTTACTTTTTGCTCCAATACAATATTTTGTTCACGTATCAGTCTTTCGTTTTCTAGTGAAATCGCTAATTCTCTGACTTGTGATGCTTCTTTCTCTTCTTTTAAAATATTGATACTATAGGCTAGACCGAAGGACAATAAGGCCATCTCCACAACAGATGCAATTTGTACAGAATTGCTGGTAAAATCGCTATACTTTAAGATGCCATAATCTTTTAAAAGAAATATGACAGAACCCAACAGCAAGATTGTCCAGCCATACACAAAGTATTTAGCAGGTTTATAGCCATTTATCATCACACGATAAGATAGGTAAAGGACAAATAAAGACCCCGCTCCTGTTGTTAGCTGCATCACCATGAAGGCCGGTTGTGTCAGGTTGAATAATGTAAGAAGGCTGCCAACGACAAAAAGGACGATAAAAACAGTAATTACACGTCTTGACTGAGGAGCGTTTTTTTGTAATTGAAGAAATGAATCTGCAAAAAGCAGCGCGCATAATCCGGATAAACAGCCAAAGATAATAGGACCCTTTGTTGCAAAGTAAGTCCAATTTGGCCACAAATATTGAAAACTGTAACCTTTAATGCCCATTTGTGTTATTCCTGCACAAAGAACATAAAGGACATAATACAGATAGCCCCTTTCACGAACAGAGAAAAATAGGAATAAATTGTATATCGCCATAATGCCGACAATACCAATATAGATGCCGCTTAACAAACTGTCGTCATTCATCTCTTTTAAGAAACTGCGCTCGTTGCTTAAATAAATCGGGAGAATAATCTGTTCGGTACTTTTGACGCGAAGAAAAAAGATGGTCTTCTCGTTTCCAGGTAATTGAATGTCGAATGCGTAATTAGGAACTTTATATTTTCTAGTCGAAAAAGATTGATGTTCGCCCAGCTTGATCGATTTATAACTCCCATTTGATGATGGTGCAAAAAGTTCGACTTCATCCAGCAGAGGGTAGGCAATTTCAAGCAAGAGTTCAAGTTTCTCTTTGCCCTTATTGGTCACAGGCAATCGAAACCAGATATCAGCGGGAGAGATACCCAAATTGGGAACCTTGCTTTCCAAAGCCTGAAAGGAAGCTGCCGAGGTATCTGCAAAGTCGGGTTCTCCCTGTCCTGTATAACGCTCCAAGCCATATCCAATCAACGTGCGCTGTGTCGAATGGTCGATAATAACCTCTCCAAAACATGTTGAACTGCATGTAAAAATAAATAGGAAGATCAAGTTAAGCCAGCATTTCATCACTATAGTGCTATTTTTTTGCTTCAGCTATAACTAAATTCATAGAAACAAGGAAACAACCTGCTTCATCCGCTTGGTCTAATGTTTTTTGAAATTCTTCCATTTCAGCTACGCTCAATTTCTCTTTTTCGACCATCTCCAACAGAATTTTATCTAGGAAAAGGTAGCGATTGGCCTCCTCTTTCGAACGTGTCACCATACAGAAAGTCTGCAATTGAACCTGCTTAAAGCCCTGAGCCAGTAAGTTTGAGGTCAATTTATTCCCAGCCCAGCCGTTATTAACTTTTTCCTCTGTCAAATAATGGCATATCTTAGCCTCAATGTCAACATGCTTGCTATAAAACGTCAGACTATTCCAAATTGTCTCAACGATTACGAGGGGTTGACCTTCACGCAAAACACGGTGAACTTCAGCAAACATTTTTTGTGGTTCCAGCAGATGCTGTACAACACGCTCCATTCTTATTCCAGAAATAGAATTGTCTGTAAAGCTAAGCTGATAAACCTCGCCCTGAACAAAGTCCACGTTTTTCACTTCTGTACTGCTCGTTTTGGCGTGTTCTATTAAGGCCTTGTCATGATCTAATCCGACGACGAGAACATTATGCCCGAGCATATTTGCCAGGTTGATGGCATCCATACCCGTACCACAACCAAGATCGACAACTACGCCCTCTTTAATGGTATTGAACGGGGTATATGAATGTATTTTTAACTGTTTAAGAAAATCGCCAGTATCCATTAAATAGCCGGCACCATAATGTTTTGTGTCCATTACAAAATATTTAAATTACGATCATCTGGTCTATGATCTAATGATGTATGTTTCAGATTTTTAATAATCTCGTTTAAATCCCATTGATCGAGATTAGGAATATCGATTTGATAGTGGATCTCGATCTCTTTATTCCGCAAAGTTTCTATGCGGACAATATTGGAATTATTACGTAGGGACAAAATTGCTTCTTTATTTTCTTGATCGGCTTCTGTCAAGGTGTCTAAATTTCGCATGATCATCACTGTGGCCAATAAATCCAATTTAGGATAATAGAAAGTACCGTTATTTCCAACGCTTGTATCAATTCGGTAGCCTACACTTTCCGCTAATTTCACTGTATAAGGCGCACATAAAGCAAACAGCGATTTAATGCCAACCTGTGTACTGATTGCTGCGCCAGCTCTTGTTAAAAATATGCTCCCAATGCCATATCCAGCAATTTCCCTAGAGTTCCATAGACCACAGCCTTCACCAGTCCCCTGTTGCGCATAATCATAAACAAGGTCTAAGATTTTAGCATCCATCGCTCCCGTAGCCTGTTCAATCGGAAGTGGTTCGCTCCCTCCAGACACGTGAATACGTACGCCACCATAGACTTTATCGCCATCTAGTGATTCGACGATCAGTACGAATGAGGCGGGATTGTACATCCAGTCATTTTTCGAAGAAGTTACTTTCTTTACACCTATAGCGGTTAACACGTGAGCGTGTCCCTCTATGAATCGTTCACAGGTTTGGGGATCGTCGATAGCCCGAAATGCTCTTAGTCTTACTACTGGACGTCCGTCGTTAAATAATAATGCCACCGAATGCTTTGATTTATCGTTTAAACGCAAAACTAATCAATTAAATGCAAAGCTGTTTACTCTTCAAATAAATTATACTGTAATGCAACCGCCTGCATCTTGTGATGGTAAAAATTGTTTGATTCCTTTTTCACCTTGAAGAGCCAAAATAGCCCGTTTTAACTGATGTCGTCGAAAATATATTTTATCATTGCGATCAAATATATTTTCGATATACAATAAATTCAGCGTTGGATATGTTAACGTTTTTGAAGGTTATTTTTATAAATCTGACCATCTTTAATAATCAGCAAAAAGTTTTTATCTGGATCTGCTAATAGTTTTAAATTCTTAAGAGGATCTCCGTCAACGAGAAGTAGATCTGCCAAAGCCCCCTCTTCGATTGTTCCGAGCTTGCCAGGATAAGGACTTCTTAATCCCGAAAGCTGCAGGAGTTCGCCATTATCTTGGGTAACCATTTTAATGATCTCGGCATTCGTAAACCATTTCTGAAGGCGCAATATAAATTCGTTCTGTAATTTATTCAGATCAGGTTCGAAAAGAAAATCAGTGCCCCAGGCTAGCTTCACACCTATTTTTTTAGCCATGGGCCATACTTTTTCCTGACCTTCGATGACAGGTTTTCGCTTAATTCTACGTTGTGGATCCATATCGGGAGTATCTTCTATAAGATTCTGTAAACTGAGCCAAATATTTTTTTGCGCAATTAGCTGCAAGGTTTCTTCGTCGAGCAGCTGTCCGTGTTCTATACATTTTACACCTGCTTCGATAGCTCTTCGTATTGCTCTAGGTGTATAGGCATGCACAGTGACATAGGTGCCCCAGTCTTCTGCCGCCTCCACCGCTGCTTTCATCTCGTCTAATGTATATTGTGTGACATCTACAGGATCATATGCTGAAGAAGTCCCACCGCCAGCCATGAGTTTGATTTGGCTGGCTCCAAACCTCAGATTCTCTCTTACTGCAGTCAGCACCTCGTCCCGTCCATCTGCAATAAATGTGGCGCCATAGCGTTCTGCACGAGAGACAATCCCGAAAAATCGCCGTGATTTCTCCTCTGGAGTACGAAAATCGCCATGTCCCGCAGTCTGGCTCACTGTAGCACCTGAAGGCCATATTCTCGGTCCCAGAAGTTTGCCTTTGTCAATAGCAGCCTTTAGTGGAAATATTGGACCGCCGACATCCCTTACACTCGTAAAGCCCCGCATCAGCATCTGCTGTGCTGACTGACCCACTGTATTAATAAGAAACTCCTCGGATAGATCATTTTTCATCATTTGTGGCATTGTCAAAGCACCGAATACCAAATGAACATGGGCATCAATTAAACCTGGCATTAAGGTTTTACCTTTGCCGTCAATTTTGATTAGATCATTGCCCATCACATTAATTGGCAAGTCGCTGACCGTCTGTATAGTGTTCCCATTGATGAGAACATGTTTTGGCGGTGTCAACGTCTGGCTGCTATAGTGGATCAGTTTAACATTCTCTATTAAAACCTGCTTTTGTTGGCCATAAATGGCTTGCACAGAAACCGTGCAGAAAAGGAAAGTAAGTAGTTGATTTAAGCGCATAACAAGAAGAATTACATGGTTTAAATAATATGACAATCGCCAGTAGCCCCGAAGAACTATACAGTGCTTGAAAAAGTATCTTCTAAGTTAAATTATAAATTCAATATATTTCAATTTTATGCTAAAAAATTTCAAACGGACCACGTCCCTTCGAAAAATCCGACAATGATAGGCTATCATTGATTCCTGTAAAAATGCTAAATTTATAAAATGATATATAAAAGCCCTATCGGAAAATATCCTGGATGTGTAAATTCTATGATCGCGTCAATGGGCGAAACGCTTACTTACGCTTTGCTGCTTGGCTTATCTTCCTATTTATTCCTCATCGTTTTTCAACCGTTTGGGACATATAATTTTGATAATTCTTATAAATTTTGGTTATTGTCGGGATATGGAATCATATTCGCGTTAGCCTACACTTTAGTTTCTATCCTTCTGTATAAAAAACAATGGACAATTGGAGCGGAGCTACTTCGTATTTCCCTTGTCTACCTATTAGCTAGTTTTCTGAATTTCTTTTATCATAGTTATATGATTAATCATGGGCTGTTGCAGTGGAGTAACTTACCCTACATCGGATTATATACCTTATCCTTGTATGTACCGATAGGATCAATCTATTTTCTGCTCCGTATCGACATGCATCGCCTTCAAGAAACAAAGAATCTAGCGGCAGCTGAAAAGATCAGCCTAGTTGCTCAACATGAATTTAAGGAAATAGATAATTGCTGTTTAAATGTGGTCAATATTCCCAACGGGAATCAAACATTCACTTTACTACGCAACGATTTTATTTTTGCAAAATCAATGGATAATTATTGTATGATCTATTATCGAAAAGACGATACAGTGGAAAAACAGATGGTGCGAATTACCTTGGCCCGATTGGATCAATTATTAAATACGGGTACCGTTGTCCGCTGCCACAGATCCTATTTGGTCAATCTTGAAAAAATAATTGAAAAGGAAGGAAACACTCAAAGACTGCTATTACGATTTGCCGGTACGGAAGATTGTGCTCTTGTCTCGAGGTCTGCTGTTGGGACAGTTAAATCTTATCTATTGAAAGCTCGTTCGTAACCTTGTCAATCATCCCTAAAACATGCAGTATACCACATAATTTTGTTCACTCTTTTACTAGAGCATAATTTTGCTCAAAAAAGATGAACAACAAAAATTTAAACCTGCTGGTACTATTTCTTTTCTTCGGAATATACTTTATCCTAGACTATTTGTTTTTTGCGACAGTCCAATCCAGGATTACCAACTGTGTTCACAATAGATTCTTGGGACATGCGCTGACGTATTCAACCAGTCTTTTACCGCTATTTTTAGGGGCAATGCTGCTAAAGCCAATGGGCCCAACAGGACTCCTTGACAAGTTCGGTTTGAATCGATCTTTTATACAAGGAATTTCTTTTGGAATGTTAACGACTTTACCCATGTTTCTGGGCTACGCCTTTAATTTTTCCTTTAATCGTCATATAGATCCCAATTTTTTCTTAATCAATAGTGTGTCGTCAGGTTTTTTTGAAGAAATAATCTTCCGCGCATATTTTTTTGGTTTAGTCTTTCGATATACCCGGCTGGGCTTTATTCCAGCTATTTTCACAACATCGATGATTTTTGCTTTTTTGCACCTGTATCAGAGTCAAGATTTAGGGGAGCTGGCCCTAATTTTTGGAATTACTTTCTTGGGATCTATCCTGTTCTCCTGGCTGTACGCAGAATGGAAATTCAATCTTTGGGTGCCCATAGCATTGCATATTTTTATGAACTCCGTATGGATGATCTTTGATGTTGCAGATACGGCTGTAGGAAATAAATGGAGTAACTTTTTTCGCTTCTTTACGATTGCTTGTGCAATCGCGTGGACCATCCTGCAACAGCGAAAGACTGGTTTAGAGATAAAAGGAAAAAATCTGTGGTTAAAAGATTAGTATTCTTCTTGTTATAATAGGGACTTGAGGCAACTAATGCGTCGTATAAGCTCTTTCTAATCTTAAAAATGAGGGTCGCAACCTTTGTTGTAATGATCTAGCGAGTATTGTCTGTCGAAGAATACCTGAATACCGGTATTTTTTTTGGCATGGGAATGGCTAACTTGACCTTTATGAAAAGACTTATATTTTTATCATTTTACACGGTTATTGGAGCTGCTGTTTGCTTTAGTATTTTGAGTTGTAGTAATCGTACGAAGACGTCAAAGAAGGCCGTCGCGGATTCTTCCAAGCTTGAGGCAGCTTCTTTAAAAGATTCGGTAGGTTCTGCTAAATTCCCGCCTTTGCCAATTGATTATGATAAGACCAAAGTTTTGGAAAATATGTACGTTGTTGACCGTGGTGGAGTAGAATTCAGACAAGGAGCAGCAAAAGATGCGCCTGTATTGGGGAAATATCCATATGGTACCAAATTGGATATTATAGGGGAAGAAGGTGAATGGTTTGCGATCATGGATCGTATTCAACGTGATTATAAAGGAGCTAACGGTGAAACAGGTGATATCACACAATGGGAAAAGGTCTATGTAGCCAAGTCTAAGCTGGGCAAACAGGACAAAATCACAATTTCACCTAAGGAATTGAATTCGATTGTTTCCATAAATGTAAACGGCAAGGAAACATATTACGAGAAAGGCCACGCGTTGGACCAATACCTCCATCCGGAATTGATTGATGAACAGACCTTTTTGGCTGCTCAAAAGACAGCAAAAGATTATTTGATAAAGGACACTTTGTCTTATATAAAGAATGGGAAGATTTTGGAACTACCGTTAACAAACGGGAAAAAGCTGACGTTTACAGATAAGGATATTGACAATGAGCTTGAATCTCGTTTCTTTTATAAAGGGCATTATGATTTTCTAAATGCTTTTGCTATTGAAGGAAACTATTGGGAAAGTGCTGATGTACGGCTTTTTGATCGACAGGATGGGCATCTTATTGTAGAATGTGGAGATTACCCCCTGTTTTCTCCTGATCTTAAGTACCTGGTTACGCTGCATGCTGATCCCTATGAATCTACCGGTGACTTACAGCTCTTCCACGTGAAACAGGGAAAAGTGACGCCAATGGTTTTTATCAGTTTTAAAGAGTGGATGCCCACCTGGAAGCCTGAATTGATGTTCTGGGGCAAAGATGGATCTATCTATACTGCTGCCAATCATGTCAATGGTTATTGGGGGGAGGATGGTTCCTTGAGTGATAGAGCCCAATTTATCAGAATTAAGATCCTGAAACACTAGAAATGGCTATAAAAGTCGTTTTTATCGATTTCTTATGACGCGGTTAGTTATGTAAATCGGATTTTTCTGTTTTAAGTAAAACTATTCTACAGGGTACCTGTTGTATTCCATAAAATAGATTATAGTTTGTAATTTAGCTGGATGAAACTAAGAACATTGTCATTATTTATTATCCTTTCATTATTTGTTTCGTTTTCCATGGCACAGGAACAGCCTTGGAAACAACATAATAAATGGATCTGGGGTCCTTCGGTGGGTTATCAGTATCAAAGTGGTAATTTTCTGAAAGTTTCAGGCTGGGGCTTGTTTGCTCCTAACGATTTTCAATATATGAAAATTGATGCCGGGGCCAATTTCAGCTGGATGGAAGGTAAAACGACTATCATTCCCGAACTAGGGTTTACCTATTATTTAAATGATTTTGTCCTCTTCCCTTTTGTAAAAGCGGAACTTACACCTTATACAATTACCCCCAAGATAGGTGCGAGTCTTTTCTCTATCGTTGACCTGGGTGTTGGGTACGGATTTGATTATAACACGAAGAAAAATTTTAAGCCTATCGATGGAATTACAGTATCAGTAGGCGTGAATATTCCGTTAAATTTTCATATTTACTAAACAAGATGCGAAATAGGGCTATATATTTTCTTGGCACACTTATTTTACTGACACTTGGTAGCAGCGTTAAAGCGCAAGACTATTTAATTGGCCCTACCTTGAGTTACCAATTCCAGAAAGGCAGTATAATAAAAACAGGAGCTTATTTCGCTTTCCCCTTTATTGGGGATCATATTCTGCGGGCAGATGCAACAGCTAACTTTACTTGGACGCAAAAGAAGTTTGCCGTGATTCCCGAGGCTGCAATAACCTATTATCCTCAGACCTATGTATTAACACCCTTTGTGCGTGCGGAGGTCACTCCTTATACCGTTACACCAAAATTGGGGGTCAGTTTAGCAACTTTACTGGATCTTGACTTTGGCTATGGATTCTCCATCAATGATAAAAAGGACTATAGACCGATGAAAGGCTTTGCAGTTTCTCTCCGCTTTAGTATTCCGCTAAACTACAGAATCAATATGTAGCACGCTTCCCTGTCCTCTTTGAGCTCGTATTACCATGGAGCGTTTTCACAACAATACCACTTTTTTACTTCCTCCATTTGATGGGAAGTCCACTTTAGTGACGAATAACTTTTGGCAACCCAGTTCGATTATTTGTCAAGCCAATTTTTGAAAGCAGCAACTTTTTCACGAGAGACGATGAGCTCATCCGATTCATAATGTTTTAGATATATTTTCAATCGCGCATTGGAGTGTATCGCAATATTTTTGATGGCGTCAAATTGAACAATCGTGCTCCGGTTGATTCTAAAAAAATCTTTAGGTGACAGCTGCGGTGTCAAGGCGTCCAATGTCTGATCTAAAAGATAGTTTCCATTTTCATTGCTGTAGAGGTAAGTGCCTTTGTTTTCACTGTAAATGCATTCAATCTGCTGGGTTGTTATCACTTTTAGACTTTGGCCAATTTTGATGGTAAAGCGTTCTTTATACGACTGTACGGTATTTTTAAACAATGTTTCAAGAGACGTTAGGTCAAACTGGGGACTGGGACGTCTATATTGGATAAACTTTTCGATAGCGTTTTCCAATTCTTCATCTTCAATAGGTTTCAGCAGATAATCAATGCTATTCTGTTTAAAAGCCCTTAATAAGTACTCGTCAAATGCTGTAGTGAAAATGATGGCCGAATTGGGTTTTACCTGCTCAAGGATATCGAATGAAATGCCATCGGCGAGCTGAATGTCCATAAATAGCAGATCAGGTTCAGTATTTGACAGAAACCATTCGATGGATTCTTCTACGGTCTGCAGTACGGCAGATACCGTGTAACCGAGGGCCTCCAGTTTTCTTTGTAGAAATCTTGCCGAAGGGAGTTCGTCTTCTATAATTAATATTTTCATTGTTTATCTTTCATGCTTATTGATCATCTTTTATGGAGATGATCTTGATATAGCTCCTGAAATGCGATCCTTGATGACCGGTCGTATATGTTTATTTCAGGGCAAATTTTTTTAGGCAACTATTTCAGCCATAATCGGCAATCCGACAGAAAATGCAGTATCGCTTTCCTGAATGTTTACAGGCAAACTGGATAATATCTTATAACGATCCTGAATATTTTTTAAACCAATTCCTGAGTTGCCATGGAGTACTTTCTTTTTCTGAAGATTATTTTCCACATATAGATAATCAGCATTCCGATAAATCTTCAGAAAAAGTGGTTTTTTTAGGGAAATAACGTTGTGTTTAATCACATTCTCGATCAGCAATTGAAGAGAAAGCGGTAAAATAAATCCCTTATTTTGCTCTTCGCTAATAGCTAGATCGATCTGAATGCCGTCTTCGAAACGCAGGCTCAGAAGGTTTAAATAAGCTTTTGAAAATGCGAGCTCGTCTTGTAGTGAAACAAGGCTTTTATCTTTCTGTTCCAGCACATATCGGTAAATTTTAGAAAGATCAGTCGTAAACATACTCGCTTTTTTGGGGCTTTCCTCGATTAATCCATTAAGTACATTCAGGCTATTGAACAAAAAATGTGGGTCCAATTGATTCTTCAAGGACTCAAATTGCGCTGTTATTTGCTGTTTCTCTTGCTGCGTCTCTTTGATCTGGTAATCTTTAAATCGCTTGTAAAAATAGAAACCAAAGAAAACCATCGAGATAAAAAGAGAAGTAATTGCGATTTGAAAGTAATAGGCAATATGTTGCTGACCGACAAAATCATGAAATCTTTTTAGAAAGTTTTCGTTGTTTTTTACCGTAAATAGATCCGAGAAAAAAATGTTAACAGAAAACACTACAAGTATAGATAGTACAATACTTCCAGTATAAAAAAAGACCATTTTCTTTCCAAAATCCTTTGTGTTCGGATACTTATTAGAGGCCCATTTGGATAGGTATCCATTGCCCAGGAAAAGAAAAAAGCCATAGAATAGCCCTCTCAACATGTTCGGGTGAAGAACAATTGAAGTCCACGGCGTATTTTTATATTGCAACTTGGCCACAATCACGAAATAGATGCTTACGACCAAGCTCGCTAGTAATGCCTGTAATATGGCTTTAAGTAGTACTTTTTTCACAAAGTGTTATTTGCATTCTTTTACCAGTTGTTCTGCCCGATCCTTACCCCAAGACGGCCCAAATGGGACAGTAACTTTTTCTTCATCGAATAAAGATAGTGCTTTCTTCACATCCTCGCATTCTTTGCTGGTATCTTGATTGAAATATTTTTTAGCATTCATCTGAAACTCTGCAAGTCCCAATACAGCCCGGGGATTATTGGGGGCTATTGCTAGCGCCTTTTTATAAAGCCCTATAATGCTAGGTGACAACTCTTTCGCTTTTGTCATAGGATCTGTGATCATCAGTGCTGTTTTGTTCATTGCCCGTAAAACAAGCCATTCTGGATTATTGTCCTGAGCCGTTGTGTTCAGAATGTCTTCTGCCGATTGGATATATTTTGCTTGCGTTTCTTTGTTCTTCTCTCTGAAGGAAGCTGTCGTTAGCACCATTGCTTGGTAATACGCCGGAATCCAATTGTCCTTTTCTACCTGAGCAATGCGCTCTAAAAGAGCTGCCGCTTTCTGTGTCTCTCCTGATTTCCATAAACCCATGGCTTGTCCCATACTTTTTTCAAAATTGCCTTGTGCAAATGTGGCGCTGCTTAGTAAGCAGAGGATTGCAATAATAAATGATTTCATGATTTCTCGTTTAGTATTAAATATATTTTAATGTTGCTGTATCTGGTTTATCGTTCTTCCAACAGTAATGAAGTTCGTCATAAGCATTGTTAAGTAGCAATAATGTTGGATGAATCGACATATTTTTGCGATGAGTTGTTGAGTTTTAGAGATTGTCCAATTGATTTTCTTTTTCGTTTTTGCTGATCGTCCAGAAATAGCCTAAAAAGACAAAACGCTTGGCTGTTGGAACGATGGGTCTACGGTCATATATTCCCTGTGAATTTGGTCGGTCTGCATACTGATATCCATAAATTGGAGCGGCACCAAGAACATTGCTGACGGAGAAATGGATAATTTTTTGCTGGCTGTAGAGAAACGACCAGCTCATGGAAAGATTATTATAACCTTTTGTTCGTCCATTCATGAAAACCGTTTGGTTAGGATCATTGTAATTTCTGCCGGATACAAAGGAATTTGTCAGACTGAGCTGTGAGCGAAGGCTAGCAAACCAGTACTTTCCAACAAGGTAAATACTGTGTTTATACACGTATGGAGGATTAACCGTGGCAGGATAATTAGCTTCATTTCTCTTGCTATCGGTATACGAATATGAAATCCAGTACTGGAGATTTTTGATGCTGCTGGTATTTTTATAAAATAGGTCAAAGCCTTTTACCTTACCGTTTCCGGTATTGTCGTATTGGCTATCGTACCTTGGTGTCATACTATTGTATTTAACCAAGTTGCTGTATTCTTTGTGATACGCTTCCAAGCGAAGTAGATGGCCCGCCCGTTCATAGAAATAATTGGCGATATAGTGATTGGCTTCCAGCCAGTCAAGCTTTGGGGCATATTTTAATACTGGAGTAGCAGCTTGTTGATGAAAAGAGCCATAGGCCATGGAGAGCTGGGTATATTTATTCAATGCGTATCCCAAAGAGGCCCTCGGTTCCAGCGTATTCTTTTTCTGAAGATTGGATGAAGTTTCCCGTAATCCGATTTTTCCGATTAGGTTTGGTAGGATACCGAAAGTGGTTTCAGTAAACAAAGAGGTCATCTTACTATGGTACCCATAGTTGTAGTCAAGGTTTTGACGCTGGTATTCTTCTTGATAATTATTGTCAAAATATTCTATGCCCCCGATACTTTTAATTTTATTATTCCAGATTTTGCTCAGTACCCCCTTTATGTGAAGACTTTTTTCTTCGTTGGGCAGGAAAATATCGTCATAGTGCAGCTTATCGGTGAGATAGCCTACACCGATACCAGAATTGAACGTCCACCGGTTTCCCAGATTCTGACTATAGGTAATATTAGCATATGAATTGTTGGATTTCTTTTTCAATGGGACAGGCTGTTCATAATTGATGTCAGCTTGATAAAGCCCCATATCTTCAAAATTGTAGGCGCCATAGATATTTAGGAAACCTTCTTTGAACTGATGACGATAGATCATTTCTCCAGAAGCATTTTCATAAGGTTTTGTCCACTTAATGTCGGGTGTAATTATTTTTGAATAAGGGTTTAAGTTTGTGTAGCTACTGTTAAATGTCAGCGAATTTTTTCCCCATTGTACTGTATGTCCCAAACCCAATCCGACGGAAGATAATGAGAACTCTGTTTTTGGCTGTTCAATCTTATTTTCGGTGTTTAGTGCTAAAATACTGGATAGGGCATTGCCAAATTCTGCTGAATAACCCCCTGTAGAAAAATTTACCCCCTTAAATAACATAGGAGAAAATCGGCCCCGGACAGGCACCTCATTAGGTGTGGCGGTATAGGGTTGTGCAACTCTGATTCCATTGATATAAGTCTGTGTTTCGGAGGCATCCCCACCGTGAACCATCAGGCGGCCATTTTCTCCGGCGACCTGCGCACCGGGCAACGTCGCTAACGCACTGATGATATTGCCCATGCTTCCTGCCGTGGTGACAATGTCCAATGGGCTCATTACCGTGTTTTTTCCGGAGCTATTGGCTTGTAGAACACCTGCTTGGATTGTGACTTCCTGTAGTCGATTCTCACTTTCTTGCATGTGAATAATCAGCAATTCTTTCTGGGGTAGCTGGATAGGCTTGCTATAGGTTGGTAGACCCACAACGGACGCTTTTATGATTTTAGCCCCCTGTTCATTGGTTTCAAAAATGAAGTTACCAAGCGAATCCGTGGTGCCGCCATCGTAGGTTCCTTCAATATAAACATTGGCTAAATAAATAGGCTTGCCGTTTTTGCCGAGCACTTTCCCTTTTAGGATAGACTGTGCGGATACGACGGTTATACTTAAACATAGTAAGGTTAATAGCAGCTTCATTTTTCTTTATTTTTTTTCAAAGATGAATTGAAGTAAGCGCTCCTGCGAAAAAGAGTGGATGGAATGTCAAAATATCATGACGAATTGCAGGATTCCAACTTTATGCTGTAAATTGATGTCGGAAAACAAAATTTCCTCTATAATAAGTTCTCCAGTGAAGCGTAATAGATTGCTTTTATATACTATGCAGTTATATTGGATATAAGAGACAGTTTATTTTAATTTGATATTGAAATAAGAGTTTAAAATTAAGTCAGAAAAAATGCGAATAACCATTTTAGATGACTATCAGGATGCTGTCCGAAAGTTGGACTGTTTCAAAATTCTTGATGGTCATGATGTCCAAATATTGAAACAGTCCTATTCAGATCCGGCTTTACTGGCTGAAAAATTAAGTGATACGGATGCATTGGTGCTCATCAGAGAGCGTACAAAAATCACAGAAAGCCTGCTGTCTCAGCTTCCCAAGCTAAAGCTAATTAGCCAGACGGGCAAAATTTCAAACCATTTAGATTTGGCGGTTTGTAGTCGCTTCCACGTGGCTGTTGCCGAAAGTATGGGCTCTCCCATTGCTCCAGCTGAATTGACTTGGCTTTTGATTATGAATGCCCTTCGTGGTTTGCCTCAGGCGCTTTGTGATATGAAGAAAGGTTTGTGGCAAACAAACATGGGAGAATGTGTCTCTGGCAAAACAATAGGGATATGGAGTTATGGGAAAATAGGGAAGCGAATAGCACAGTTTGCTAAGGCTTTTGGTGCTCAAGTAATTGTTTGGGGAAGCGAAAATTCACGCGAGCAAGCTGTGAAAGATGGCTTTTTGGCTGCAGCCAGTAAATCCGATTTTTTTCATTTTTCAGATGTGGTAACTCTACACCTCAGGTTGGTACCTGCGACACGAGGTATCGTAAAGCTCGAAGATCTCCGGTCGATGAAGCCGACAGCACTTTTTGTCAACACTTCTCGTGCTGAATTGGTTGAAGAGGGTGCACTATTGACGGCACTTGAAACAGGTGTTCCGGGGATGGCTGCGGTAGATGTCTATGAGTCCGAACCAATTTTTGACCCTAACTATCCATTATTGCAGCTGCCAAATGTGCTTTGTACGCCACACATTGGCTATGTAGAGAAAAATGGTTATGAACAATTATTTAGACTTGCCTTTGAGAATATTGTCGCCTTTTTCGAAGGCGCCCCACAACATATAGCCAACCCCGAAGTACTGACCCGCTAATTAAATGAATCGGCAATACATAGATGAATAATTTTACGCGTTTAGAACAACCAACAGGCCGTTTTATTACGACTGCAGATAGAGAATATCTCTTTTTCGGTGGGACATCCTATCTCGGGCTGGCAACCAATCAAGCATATACCTCTATTTTCATAGCGGGTATACAACGATATGGTATAAATAATGGCACATCACGAAATAATAATGTGCAACAGGGCATATTTGATCAGGCAGAGGACTATGCGGCAAAACGTTTTGGTTTTGAAGCAAGCCTATTGCTTTCCAGCGGATATTTGGCGGCTCAATTTCTTGTCAGGACATTGGCTACAGAAGGAGAAGTCCTGCATGCCCCATCCTGTCATCCGTCTTTGTGGTTAGACGAAAAACCCGCGGCAACAGGAAGTTTTGTTGACTGGGCTACTGCTACTGTCGCTTATATCAATCAATCGCCGCAGACTTCATTTATCATCGTTAGCAACAGCCTGGATAATATGAAGCCGGAGGCTTATGACTTTACGGTATTTAGCCATATTGATCCAAACAAGAAGATTGTATTGCTTCTGGACGATTCGCATGGAATTGGTGTTACCCGTAAGAACGGTATTTCATTCGATAGAAGCAATTTTCACTTGTCCAATATTGAATTAATTGTCGTTGCCTCCTTGGCGAAAGGTCTAGCGACAGATGCGGGTTTGATCTTGGCGGACGAGCCGCGGATCAAGTCTCTTAAGCGATCCAACTTTTATATCGGCGCTTCTCCAAGCTCACCGGCGAGCGTGTATGCATTTGTTTATGGCGAGCAGATTTATCTGGAGCAATTCCAAAAGTTGCAACATAATATAAGTTACTTCCGGGAGCGTATAGCGTCGCAATTAAATACTGTTTCTAATTTTCCTGTTTTTTCTTCAACGGACCCGAACCTTTATGCCAGACTGATGGATGCTGGAATATTGGTGTCAAGTTTTCCGTATCCGCTTGCTACAGACCCCTTATTGAATCGGGTTGTGGTGAATGCGCATCATACGGAAGCAGATTTGGACCGACTAAGTCATGCAATTGGCATATATTGATTTTTATATGACATCTCATGAGGCAACATGTTGTAAATTAGATAATTGTTTTTATTTTTGAGGTTAATTTAAAGATGGGTCTGATGTAATGTCTCGTTAATTGATTGTAAATGTTTGGCTTTTGGAAGCTTATTTATCAAAAAAGTATTTAAATAATTTCCATTACTCATTTTAAAACAATACTTTTGCATCCCCAAACATTAGTTGGCTTAAGGGTTGAAAAATAAATAATTACAGTAAAATAGATATGACTAAAGCAGAAATTATTGCAGAGATCTCTACCAAAACTGGCTTAGAGAAGGTAGATGTTCAAGAAACCGTAGAGGCGTTCTTTAAAGTTGTCAAAAACGCAATGATCGGAGGAGAAAATGTATATGTAAGAGGTTTTGGTAGCTTCGTAGTCAAAAAAAGAGCTGAGAAGACTGCAAGAAACATTTCAAAAAATACAGCAATCATTATCCCTGAACACTTTGTTCCTAGTTTCAAGCCGGCTAAAATTTTCGTAGAGAAAGTAAAGAATGGCAATAAATAATCTTTAAAATAGATTAACATGGCAAAAACCAAACAGATAATAGTAATAGGATCAGTAGTAGCCTTGGTTGCTGTGCTCTTGGCGCAGCCTATTAAAGGTTTGGTGAACAAAGAAAAACAAACTGCTGCAGCATCTGAATCGAAGCCTTCCAATGAAGTAAATTTGGAAAATATATCTTCGATGACAAAACAAGGTTTAGATGCTAGTTTAGTCAAAGAAATTTCCGATATTGAGGGCCAAGTTGCAAAAGCTTCTGGAGAGGATAAGATAAAGCTGTTGCAACAGTTGGCAGATAAGTGGGACGATGTCGCAAAACCAGCCCCTCAGGCTTTCGTCTATGAGGAAATGGCAAAGGTTTCCCCAAAATTTGAATATTGGTTGAAAGCAGGTAATGCTTATCGTGCTGCTTATACAAATTTGCAGGATTCTACTTTAGCCCAGGCGTTAAATCAAAATGCAATTCATGCATACGAGGCAGCGTTGAAAGCGAATACAAGTAGTTTGGATGCAAAAACAGGATTAGGTGCCGCAATGGTATCAGGAACGAATAATCCCATGGCAGGTATTGCCTTATTGCGAGAAGTCGTTGCTGCTGATCCTAAAAACTTAGAAGCAAACAAAACTTTGGGGTTGTTTTCATTACAATCCCGTCAGTTTGACAAGGCCATCGAGCGTTTTAAGACCGTTATCGATCAAAAACCCGATGCTGAGTCATACTTTTACTTAGCCACAGGCTATGAAAATATTGGGATGAAAAAAGAGGCCGTGACTGCTTTTCAAAAAAGTAAGGAGCTGGCAGCTGATCCTTCCCTATCACAATTCATCGATCGAAAGATTGCGGAATTGAGCAAGTAATTAATTTATTATTTTATAATCATTAAAAAATTTAGCTATGCCAAGCGGAAAAAAAAGAAAAAGACACAAGATGGCTACTCACAAACGTAAAAAACGTTTAAGAAAAAATAGACACAAGAAAAAATAGTCTTGTGATGAGCTTTTAAACATCTTGGCCCATTTTGCTGAGATAGCTTTACGAAACGATCTACATGTCTGTGAAGGGTGTGTAGATTGTTTTTTTCGTAACAACGTTCTTTAAATGTTTAATCGGATACCAAAGATTGCGATAGGATATTGCATAGGTATCAAAAATGAGTAGCTTTTGGTAAAGGAATTAATTATCGATTCAACTCCTGATAAAGGGGTAACTATTGCTTTACTACAAGATAAGCAGCTTGTTGAACTTAACCGCGAGCCCGCAAATAATAACTTCGCCGTTGGAGACATTTATCTCGGACGTATTAAGCGAATTATGCCAGGGCTTAATGCAGCTTTCGTAGATGTAGGCTACGAAAAGGATGCTTTTCTACATTATTTAGATTTGGGTCCTCAAGTTCAATCTTTGCTGAAACTTACGCGTATAGTGAAGAATGGCAGTTATCAAGAGAAACTGCTCAATAGTTTAAAACTTGAAAAGGATATCGATAAAGCTGGTAAGATCTCTGATGTCTTGAGCAAAAATATGCTCGTGCCAGTACAAATCGCCAAAGAACCCATTTCAACAAAAGGACCTCGTCTGAGCTCAGACCTTTCAATAGCAGGTCGTTTTGTCGTTTTGGTACCTTTCTCAAGTACTGTTTCCATTTCCAAACGTATCAAAGGTAGTAACGAACGCAACCGCCTAAAGAAGATTGTCGAAGGAATTAAGCCAGCTAATTTTGGCGTTATCATTCGTACGGTTTCCGAGGGTAAAGGCGTTGAAGAACTACAACGTGACTTATTGGACCTGATCTCAAAATGGGAGCTATTTACCAAACGTCTTCGTAATGCTGAACCGCCTCAAAAGGTTCTTGGCGAAATGGATCGTGCATCCACTATTCTACGGGATATTTTGACAGACGAGTTTTCACATATTTATGTTAATGATCCTTCGATCTTCGAAGAAACAAAATCATATATACACGATATATCTCCAGATTTGGAGAAAATTGTCAAGCTTTATAAACATAAAGAGCCAATTTTCGATCATTTTGGAGTTGAAAAGCAAATCAAGGCAGCTTTTGGCAAAACTGTAACATTGCCGGGTGGCGCATATCTCGTAATTGAGCATACCGAAGCCCTGCATGTCATTGATGTCAATAGTGGTAACCGTTCTGCCAATAAGGAGAATCAGGAAGATAATGCATTGCTGGTCAATATGGAAGCAGCAAAAGAAATTGCGCGACAGCTGCGTTTGCGTGATATGGGCGGAATTGTAGTCATCGATTTTATCGATATGCATAAGCCTAATCACCGAAAAGAGTTGTATACGTTCTTAAAAGAATGTATGGTGTCTGACAGAGCGAGACATACGATTTTACCACCAAGTAAATTTGGATTGGTTCAAATTACACGTCAGCGCGTAAGACCCGAAATGAATATTGTCACAAACGAAAAATGTCCGGCTTGTGATGGTACAGGTGAAATCCGATCCAGTATTGTCGTGATGGATGATATTGAAAATAATTTGAAATTTATTCTTCAAGAACAAAACGAAAAAAAGGTGACCTTATGTGTTCACCCTTACATAGACGCCTACATTAAGTCTGGTTTGATTTCTAAAAGAATGAAATGGTTCATGAAGTACGGAAAATGGATTAAAGTAAATCCAATGACGTCATATTACCTAACTGAATTCCATTTCTTCAATGCGAAGGATGAAGAAATCAAGTTATAATAGAAAAAGATTAACGAAAAGGGTTAGTAGTGATACTAGCCCTTTTTTGTTTTATACGGACTCTATTTTGCGCGCTTTTAAACCCAATGGATTATTATTCCATCTTTTTCCATTTTACGGAAATAAGTCATTTGCCGTTTTGCATAGCGGTGTATTTCTGTTTCCAATTTTGTTATGAAGGCGGGGGAATCCAGCTGCCCTAGCAGATGTAGTGAGGCATACTTATATTCCAGACCATAATATTGCAGTTGCTCGTGTGTGATGCCTTCGGCCAATAGTTTCTCCACTTCCTCTAGAAAGCCTCCTTTCAACCGTTGTTTTAGTCTTTGGCTAATGTGCGCGCGTCTAGTTTCCAAGGGCGGATTTAGTCCGATAACGATACTGTCGATCGTCCGTTGCGGACCGAGGTGATCGGGATAAAGCTTTAAAAATGCGAGTATTTCTATTGCTCGGATCATACGCTTTTTGGTGGAGAGATCTATTTGAAAATTTGCTGGGGGTGTATATTCCTGAAGACGTTTTAATAGCTCAGCTTCTGAATACTCAAGCAAAGACTCTTTCAGTCCTTCTATCGAGGGGACTAAGGCATATGGATTTTGTTGGATAACACTTTGGATATATAGGCCCGTGCCACCACAAAGGATGGTATGTTTTCCCTTTGCTGCGATTGATTGTTGGGCTTGGTGAAAATCTGCTATAAAGTTTCCGAGATGATAACGTTCCCCCGGTTCATGGATGTCGATAAGGTGATAGGGAATATCTTGGTATTCAGATAGGTCTTTTCCCGTGCCGATGTCCATTCTCCGGTAGATCTGACGAGAATCTGCACTGATAATTTCAGCGTTAATTTGTTGGGCCAGCTGTACAGCTAATTTGGTCTTTCCCGAGGCTGTGGGCCCTAGGATTACAATAACTTTCTCTTTTGGAACAGCCTGCTGCTCCAAAAGAGAAAGTATAGGATTTAATCTGTCTATCACAGAACAAATTTAGTCCATTTTTCTGTTCCTTCGTTATTTTTTACAACAGTATCAATGAAGGCCATACCTCTTACTCCATCATAAACAGTTGGAAAATCCAGTTGTTCCGCTGTTGGAGTCTTTCCTTCACGTTTTGCCGTCACTGTCGCTGCAAAATTACGATAGATATTTGCAAATGATTCTAATAAACCTTCTGGGTGACCTGCAGGTACACGGGTATTATGCGTTGCAAAAGAACTCAATGTATACGGTGCAGCATATGCATTTCCTGTGCGGTAAAGCTGACGGGGTTGGTCGAGCATTTTGATGATTAGATTGTTCGGATCTTCGTTGGCCCATTCTAACCCACCTTTTTCACCGTAGATACGGATACGGACAGCATTTTCCTCTCCGGCTGAAATCTGTGATGCCATCAATACACCTTTTGCGCCATTTTCGAAACGCAAAAGTACTGAACCGTCATCGTCCAATAGACGACCTTCAACAAATGTCGTTAGATCAGCACATAGTTCTTCAATCTTCAATCCCGATACATACTCCGCTAAATGAGCCGCATGTGTACCAATATCACCCATAACCAAAGATTTCCCTGAACGTTTTGGATCTGCACGCCAAGCCGCTCCGGCATTGCCTTCACGTTCTGTTAAACGACTCAACCATCCCTGTGGATATTCAACAACAATCTTTCTGATCTTGCCGAAATGACCTTCTTTGATCATTGCTTTGGCTTGTTTGACCATTGGATAGCCTGAATATGTATGGGTAAGGCACAAGGTGCGGCCTGTACGTTCCACAGTTTCTTGCAATTCTTTTGCTTCTTCAACAGATACAGTCATTGGTTTTTCAACAACAACATCAAAACCCTTTTCCATTGCCAACTTAGCTGGAGCAAAATGTAAAAAGTTAGGGGTTACGATCGTCACAAAATCCATGCGCTCTCCTTCAGGAAGCAAAGATTCTTTTTCGACCATCTCTTCATAGTTTAGATAGACACGCTCAGGAGCTACAAATAGGTCTTCTCCAGATTGTTTTGAAATCTGCGGATCAATACTAAATGCACCACAAACCAGTTCAATCTTGCCATCCATAAAAGCGGCAATACGGTGTACAGCTCCGATAAAGGCATCATTTCCGCCTCCGACCATACCCATGCGAAGTTTTCTCTTCATAACGTTATTATTTTTGATTATTTATTTTTCAAACTCTTACAGTGTACAATATACACAATTTACCTTATTTTATATATAAAATCATCTTGATACTGCCCATATTTTGCTTTGGAAAGCCACTGGGAAACTGGTCCACGAGGGTGTTTAATTCCGCAGTGTTTCGATAGGCATACCGTGTTGTTCCTACAATCCAAAAGTTGATCGGTGCTGTTATTTCTTTCGCAACAAACCCAATTTTTTCTAAAGAAGAGTGCTGGCTCCAATCGCGATCGGTAAAGGTCATAATATCTCCTGGTGAGAAATCCTGACGAAAAGCTTTAATTAGCTTACTTAATCCGCCGATAACGTTAAAGCCTGATTTGTTGCAAAATCGTAATAACTCGAATGAGCGATAATCTTCCTCTCTATCCAGCATACGCCGTCCTCCGGAGAATATAGCGACGGCAACAAGTTCACCCTGCTCATAGAGTCCATAGCGGTATTTGCCTGGCAGAGCTGTCTGTAGATGATGTTCCACGAGGAACTGCAAGCTAGTTTTTTTGTCTATCCGGGCAACTACAGTGTTTCGTGCGTAAACACGTCTGTCATTTTTTGTTTTGGAAACAATACGTCTGACAATTAAGTCAAACTTCGCTACTAACTGGTCTTCATCGATATGAATACACGGTGTGGAAGTCTGATGTCTAACGGATTTATTGTGAGGATACAATAAGATTAAACTTGTTAATTCCGTTGGGATAATTTGTAGAAATCCATCAAGTCGCTGGAGCTTCAATGAAGTCTCTAAAGCCTGCTCTAGCCGAAGCTTGAACTGTGTTGCTAAATTTAGAAAGGATGGATCCATAAAGCAAAAGTAACTTTTATCGAACTTTTGACGAAATATTCACTTTTAATAATAATCCGTACCTTTGTACCGAAGAATGAAATCTTGTTGTGGATTCTACTTGTTAATACGCACCATAATGCAGAGGCACAAATTAGCCTCATATGATCTCAAAAGAAATTGTGCATACAATTAACAATCGATACGTGACAACCTTTAAAAGTAAACAGTGTGCAGCGGACTCATATATAGCAAGGAGTATCGGCACTTATAAATAATTATTTACATATGAAACTTCCGATAGTGGCGTATGGCGACCCCGTATTAAGAAAGGTTGCTGATGAAATAGATGAAGACTATCCAGATTTAAAGAAATTGATTGATGATATGTTCGATACCATGTATGCAGCGCATGGTGTTGGATTGGCGGCTCCGCAGGTAGGTTTACCTATACGTATGTTCGTTATCGATGCAACACCATTTGCAGAAGATGATGAAGAAAATAAAGAGATGCTCAAATCTTTTAAAAAAGTATTCATTAACCCGATCATGGTTGAAGAGTCTGGTGAAAAATGGGCTTTTGGGGAAGGATGTTTAAGTATACCAGATATTAATGAGGACGTATTGCGTCACAGAAATATCCGCATCAATTACTTGGATGAAAACTTTGAAGAACACGAAGTGGATCTAACAGGTCTGGCTGCCCGTGTGGTACAGCACGAATACGATCATATTGAAGGGAAATTGTTTACCGACAAATTGAGTGCTTTGAAGAAAACAATGTTAAAAGGGAGATTAGACGCCATTGCGAAAGGAAATATTCGCGTAGGTTATAAAATGAAATTCCCCCAGCAAAAGAAAAAGCGTTAGTCCAAACTAACGCTTTTTCTTTTGCTTGTGAATTTTCTTCGTCCTGGTCTCAAAAACGAACTAAATTATCTAAGGTATTAGCCTTGTCGAGGAGAAACTAAAACCGATATAGCTTATTCCATTTAGTCCAGGCGCGGAAGATATAACCGATATTTAACAGCCGTCATCCGAATCAAAAATACAACTGCGGCTCCAATAAAGGCCGCCCAAGAAAGGTCGAGATCAAGATGCACAAGGAATATATAAATGAGGCCACCACCCAGACAGGCTGTAGCATATACTTCTTTTTTAAAGATTAGCGGTGTTTCATTTAGCAGGACATCGCGTGTCATACCGCCACATACAGCTGTGAACATCCCAAAGATAATGGCTGCATAGGTATTACTTTCGTAGTTGAGCGATTTTTGTACACCCAAGATAGTAAAAAAGCTAATTCCTATGGCATCAAAAAGCGTCAAGGTACGATAATAACCGTACAATTGTTTATTGAAGATAATGGCGATTAGAATTCCTAGGAAAATAGCAATGAGATAATTGCTGTCATTGACCCACACGGGACGTAGATTTAAAAATACATCCCGCATTGATCCTCCGCCTATGGCGGTCACAAAGCCTAGAAAGGCAGCTCCAAAAATATCAATATCCTTGCGTTTTGCTGAGAGGGTTCCCGATATAGCAAAAAATAAGGTGCCCAGCAGATCACTCAGATAAAAATAGTTGGCATCAGTAATCATGATAATTCTTTTAAAAATAATTATGTTAAACGCTCCCAATTGACAGCCACTGACAGAGCATCATCAATCAGGACAAATTTCCCTTTGTAGAACAAAGTTAGGAGAAATCCCGATAGTTTAGATTCACCGAAAGACGAATTGCTTTTAAACCAGCGATTCCCTGCACATCCTCCAATTTTAGATGTTCTATGGTCTGTTCAATGATGCCCATGTCGTAGATTGCTTGTATACTTAACATGAGATCCTCTAAGATTTCATCCGATAAATAAACAATAGCTATTTTATTGACTTGTGTAAGCCGTTCTTTGGTTCGTTTTATACGTATTTTATCTATTCTTTTTTTGATTATTTCATAACGGATGTTGAGCGATCCCTCTACATCAAACCGACGTTCATCTTCCCGAAAGCTGATATCAATGCTATGAGGATTAATAAAGATCAGCTGAGTTGTCTCCAGAGCGAGCGGTAGGATGTCTTTTAGATGATAAGTTTTCAAAGCAATTCTAGCCATCGAAATAATCTGCTGACGTCTAAAAACGTTAATAAATTCGTAGCTGAATGGGTTTTGCGGAGTAATAGATTCACCGATGTATATATCATATTCAATGCCATCAGTTCTAAATTTTTGAAAATAAGACGGATAATTCCCTTGAATAAAACTGTTGAAATGATCGAGTTCCCTGCTGATAACCTGGTTGGTTTGGCGTAAAGAAGTTTCAAATTCATTCCGATAGAATTCACCTGTATCGCGATTGGTGAAAAAATGTCTTGCATAATGTTCAATGACCTCTATTTTCGTCGGGAATTGCCTTCTGGCTTCTTCCAAAAATGGCTGTACATCTTTTCTGAAAAAATCGATGATCTTGACCATTGATTCATCAAAAGAAATATGGTCAAGAGATTCCGTAATCTGGTCGACACGGCTTGAAAAAGTCATAATTAACTTGTGCTTTCCATCCAGAGACAGTTCATCAATAAGCATTGCGAGCTGTTTGATCTTAAAGCTAAAATCCTTTAAAATAGAAGCATTTCGTATGATCGTGGAATCTTTGACGTCAACAGCGCCATAAAGTGGGTAGACCTCTTCAAATACGACCGCTTTGATATGTGCGTCTGGACTGTCATTTTCTAGTTCCTGGATGTACTGAGCAGCGACATGGTTAAATTTCCACTGAACGGAGGGCTGTATGGTCGTAAAGCGGTTTATGATAATATCGTCAATACGTTTTTTAAATTCAAGGGTGATATCCTGCGATAGTTGTGATAAGATAGGAACTAAGGCGCCTAGGGCCTGCATGGTCTCATTTTCGAGCTGATCCTCTTCACGGCTGTATATTTCCAATATACCCGAAAGGGAATGGTTATGAATCAGTGGGATACACAAATAGGCTTTTACCCCAGATTTGCTAATCTGCTCGTCGAAAATGGACTTTGTGTTCCGGATGCCATTCATCGCATTATTATTATAAAAGATCACATGCGGATGTTTGAGGTAGCCTGCAAGTTCGGCATTGATCCTGAAGGAATTATTTGTGGTGTAGGCTTCGGAGATCAGGATGCTTTTATTGGTGATGGTATAATCAAAAAAAGGCACTCCATTTAACTGAAACAATGGAAATAGGCTAAAAACAGTATCAGCACCTTTTAATATCGGCGTCATGATTTTCTCTAAATCTGATAAGAAAAGATGATAGTTGTATGTCGGAAGATCCAATAGAATAGATTGGATTCTCTGTAAGGTATGTTCAGTACTGGTCTTCCTGAAGGTCACTATGCTAAATCCCGATAATTCGAAATCTTCCAGTTTGACGGTGCTAATGACCGTATTCCAGTCGAATAGCGAATCACTGGGATTTTCCGACAGACGTCCAATATCAATAGCGGGCAAAGTTTTCTTCGCTTTGATCTCAACAAATTTGCAGTCGATGTCTAAATCATAGTAATCGATGATTTTGCCCTGATCATCGAGTTGATGATAGACAATGCTGATATGCTCATTGGATGAAAAACCATATAATCGTTCGAAGATCAGTGTATAGAATAATTTTTCTTGGTTTGTTAGGAGACTTCCAGCGCGCATTTTGCCTTGAATTTCCTGTTCCGCGAATTTCGTTCCACATAGGTCAAAAAAAGCTTCCGTTCCATAGAAGGCTTCTTCCGCTAGTGGTGTCGTTAATGCCCAGTATTTTTTTGGATCGGTGTCAATCAGCGATACGGAGAGACTATAAATTAATTGCAGGATATCCTTATATGCATTGAGATTATGTTTGCAGAGTTTACCATTCACATGCTCTATTTCTTTAATTCGTTCCAATGCAAATAAAGGAATCATATCATCCGATGGAGTGCCATTTTCTATAAATGACTCCAGGTATTTGAAGAATGGTTCAAAGTCAAGTCTATTTTTTGTATACGTATTGGCACTTTTTGTCGTGCTAAGTTGTACTTTCTTTATTTCCATGGATCGAAAATTTTAGAAGCGGAAACCGGTACTGAAGTAGGGATACCAGCCTTCGTTGGATTTTGTCATGACAACATGTAAAGGAAGCGCATTGGCTACGATATAGTAAACTCCGCCGCCTACCCCCTGATGAAACTTGTCGTTGTTATAACCTTTGGCCCACACCTTCCCGATATCGTACATCCCCATGAGCCCGAATTCACCTGGAAGGACATAGCTTTTGACATCATGCACTTTAACGCGTGCTTCGATGTTATTATAGACCATCTGCTGGCCGGCGAAACGATACTGACGGAATCCTCTGAGATTTTCATGGCCGCCTAGAAATAGATATTGATAAAACGTAGGATTACCGACGACTGTTCCGCCCCCTATTCTATTGGCGAATATAATGCCCTCATTAAACGCACTAAAATAGCCGGTCATTGCTGCACTTAACTGTGCGGAATTTTTTGAATACTGATTGAGTCCAAAATAGGAATTTAAAGCGGCTTCGATAAATAGTCCCTTGCTCGGATTGATCTTGCGATTACGGGAGTCCTGTGTCAAAAATGCATTGATGCCCGCAAAAGCTTTGTCTTTGGTTATCGAAAGACTATCGTATGAATGCAATGCCTGAGGATTTAGAATAAATCTATCCTCATTTTCAAAAGGATCTAAGTGATAAAATTGAATATGTGGACCTACTGCGAAGTTTAAGGTGGATGAAGGCTTCCATCTTAACTGCGGATTGATATTGAAAATATTAAACCTACTCCTATAATATTTTGCACCATATTGTTCCTTCAGAAAGAGCGAGTTATTCCCCACGCCAAAGAAATTCTGGGTGTTGTCAGGGGCTTTCGCCAACGCGTCGACAACAAGATCGGCATTACCGACGATAGCTGTCCATTCTCCTCTATAATGGATTTTATACGCCCCGGTCCGAAAAGCCGTTGCAACGGTGAGCTGCTGCTTATATGTAAAAGGTGTTTTTCTAAATCCGCGCTGATGGGTGTAGGCGGCACCAAGACCGAGCGAGAAGCCGTCATCGGCATTATAGCCGGCAGTAAGCAATGGAAGCCAAGAGTTATAAAGGTTTACCGGCACAAATTGCGTATTTAAACTATCCCGGCCATAATGAAGTTTTATCCTATTAGCGTTTCCCAAGAATGTTGATCCTTTGGTGTTTTCATACAGCCTGATTTTGGATTTGCTTTGGCTGATCACATACGTTTTTGGAATGCTGTCCCCTATAATTCGAAGCTTTATGGGAGAGCTTGCATTATTGATCACAACAGAATCTTTACCTTCGGATAAATAAAGACGAATTTCTTTTGTCAGGTCATCTTTATAGGTTTTGTCCATCAATGTTTTGGTGACTTTACCATCTTTATTGATTTTTAAAACCTTAATGTTTAAGCTTTTATTTTTTGTGCTGGTTATTTCAACCTTTTCATTTTTGTCACTTAAATGAATATCGACAATGTTATTGATAAAATGGTAGTATTCTTCCATTGCTGCAGGCATCGCATCACGGCGGCTCTGAAGTGTCTTGAAAATTTGTTCACCACGAATAGCAATCGATGACTGGGGAAGGCTATGAACCGATTCCCATAACACGGAATCTGTAAGACGGGCGACAAATTGTGATACCTCTTTGGTCCATTCCTTATGGGATAGTTGGTTGCTGGGGTGAGCATTTAAGAAACGTGATTTGAATAACGAATAGCGGATATTAGGAATTCCCATTGTAAAACCCTGCATAACAGGGTTCACAAACTGCTGATAAATATCTTTCATCAGAAAACCTTGTGTGACACGCAATGCCTGATCCCGGTCACGGGGAATGGGAATATAATCCTTATCGCGATCTGTACTGTCCTGATTTTCATTGTACCATCGCCATTGATCTTCATGTCTGTCCCAATCACTTACCAGTACGTCCAGCATTCGGGCCCTTAGATAAGCCTTGGGTTTAAAATTATCATCATTATCTTCTTGCAGCTTTCGTACAGCCTTGGGGCTATTATCTGAGTCTCCAAGTGGTTCGCGCTCTTCCAATAGGGCCACTGTATGCTCAAACAGTGGGGCATATTCGCCTAATATGCTGTCTTGGGCAACAACCCCGATGATGGGGTGTGCATGTGGGACGTTTACCGCATTTGCGAGAGCTGGGATCATTAAGGCAGAATAGGGATGTTGCGCACTTGTCGCATCATCCAGGACATCCTGGACGAAGGTGCCGTGTAATTCTTCGGGGATCAGTGATTCTGTCCTTTTATTGACCGACCTTAAAGCCCATTCTCTACCTGTGGGATCTGTTAGCCGTAAAGATACAGATTGCATCCCACCGCCCTGTTTGACAGGACTTAATCCGCCGTTCAGCTGAGAGAGCTGGAGCAAGGGTAAAGCGGTCTTTGCCGCCCATTCTTTACGGTAGTTTTCTCCCAAAAAGAACTTTTTAAACCGGCTCGCTTTGCCATATTTTGCATTCGCAATGACCGTTATGCTATCCTTGATAAGAATAGGAGCTATTGCTTTGTCCTGATGTACTACGGACGGTTTGTGCTTTTGTTGTGCATAACCATGACTAGCAAGAAAAATGAGAAAGAAAGGGACGACCTTTTGCATGCCTATTGTTTTTCAAATTTATAAATGAGCCCTTTATCCTGATTACCGGCTTCACTACTGATATAGAGATTGAATTTGGAATCAAAATTGATACCCTCAGGCTGTGGGAACATTTTCGGATCTAAGGAATTTAGTGATTTTACATGAAAATTCTCGTCGGTCACGACAAGAACTTTGTCTACAGAGGATAATATATACCATTCTTTACTATCCGCTTTTTTTGCCAAGGCAGATGGTTTAAATGTTTTCTTGATTTTGGGGTCGAATTCTTTCAGCTCGTCGAGCTGAATGGCAAATTCTCCTTTTGGCTGGAATTGTCCATTTTCGCCGATTGTAAAGATATAACCGGAAGTTTGCGCCTGCTTTCTATCCGCTTTACATTCTTTGCATAATACGTAGGCTAAGTTGCTTTCCCGGTCTACAAAAAGCCCTTCATATTCTCCTTTTGGCAACAGGTTTTTCTGTTCGACAACGTTTTTTATATTTTCCTTTTCAGCGATAGGAAAAGAATAGATACTGCCATTACTCTTTAAAACAAAGATGTGCGTATTGCTGATAGAGATATCCTCATAGTCACCATCTTTACCGAAGGGTGTAAACGTAACTTTCTGAGTCGCTTGGTTAAATTTATATAGCAATCCCTGCTCATCCTGGATAGCATAAATATCATCATCCTGTCCTGAAATAAAGGCTATTCCAGATATCTCCAGCAATTCATCCGGCAAACTCATCTTTATGCCTGAAGACAATGTATAGGGAATATTATGTGGTTGTTCTGCTTGAACATGAGTGAGCTTGCTGTTGTTTTCTTTGGCCTTATTATTGGGGTTACAGGCGGGGAAGATAGCCGTTGCTAGACCTAATGCCATAGTTGTTAGTATCGTAGAATTTTTCATCTTTATATATAATTAACTTTTAAATTGATGAAGCTGTCAGGTTTACAGGATTAGCTTACGCTCAATAATTGTATCGTAGGCCTTTTCAAGAAGACTTTGGCTTATTTTCGTAATTAGTCCTGATTGATTGCATATTAACGTTTTAAATAATCAAGGATTTGTTGCTGAGAAACATTCTGCTGCCTTATTTCTATAGACTGGTTTTGCCCTCGTTCATCGAGTACAGTCGCTTCGCTGTCGTCTGCAAACTGAATATCAAAAAGTTCTTGCATCTGAACCGCTAATGCAGGGTTCAGAATGGGAAAACATGTTTCTATGCGGCGGTAGATGTTGCGGTTCATCCAGTCTGATGATCCAAGGTATGTGTCTGTATTCGTTTGAAATTGGAAGATAAATATTCTTCCGTGTTCTAAATATCGACCTACAATCCGTTTCACGACAATGTTTTCGCTTAGTCCACGTACTTGTGGTTTTAATCTACAGATGCCCCTGACCAATAGCTGCAGTTGAACTCCTGCCCGACTTGCTTCGTACAATTTATTGATTAACGATTCTTCTTCTAGATTGTTTAATTTAATTTTTATGGCTGCCGAGGCTCCGGTTTTAGCTGCTTGGATGGTTTGGTCAATTAGCGATAAAAATGTATGCTTGAGATTAAACTGTGCAATCAGTAAATGATCAAAGGATAGCTCATTCGGATTATTGGGTTTCTTCCTTGCTGGTAAGAACTCGAATAGCATCTTTAATTCTTTAGTCAATAACTTATTCGAGGTAATGAGGAAGTAGTCCGTGTAGATCTTAGCTGTTTTTTCATTTAGATTTCCTGTTCCAAATAGAGCACTTTCACGACCTTCCTTACGTTTGACAAGTGCTATTTTAGCATGCACTTTTAGATTCGGGATACTGTAGGTAATTTTTACACCTTGTTCTTTCATCAGACGGGCCCAATGCATATTGTTCGCTTCATCAAAACGTGCTTTCAATTCGACAAATACATTGACTTTTTTTCCATTTTTCGCTGCTGTGGCTAGCGCCTGTGCAATACGAGAGTCACTGGCGATACGATATAGCGTAGTGTAGATCTCCTCGACGGCTGGATCTATTGCTGCCTCGTTGAAGAAACGTAATATGGGGTCGAAAGATTCGTAAGGCGTACAGATCAGCATATCTTTTCGATCTATCTGATCAAAAATAGATTCCTGGAAATTTTGGTATCTCTCGATCTGCTGTTGTTTGGGATAAGAAAATTTATCCATTTTAATCGGGAATGAGAAAAAATCCTTCAGGTTGTGGTAGTTTCCCCCCTCAACAATGCTGCTTTTTCGCAGATCGAATAAATTAGCTAGTGTTTCAATCAGCTGTTTTGGGAAATTAGGTTGAAATAAAAAGCGTATTGCATAGCCAAGGTCTCTTTTATTGACTTCCGCTTCAATTTTTTGTGCAATATCCCCCTCAAATTCATCTTGCAGATTTAATTCCGCGTCACGGGTGATTTTAAAGGAGTAGAAGCTTAATGATGTATTTCTTACGGCTTCGGGAAAGAATAGTTTGATGATGTCATCTATGAGCAAGACATAGGTGTTTCCATTAACCTCACAGGTAAAAAATCGACCAATATGATTGGACGGAATGTTGAGAAAGAATACCGCTTCCGTGTTGTCGTCTGTGACCGCAAAGTACAGCTGATTGTTAATTGGAAAAAAGGATGTATCATCCAGCTGGATGATTTGGAGATAGGAGGCAATTGTATGAAAGAAATATTGTGCGGCGCGTTCTCTTATGTCTATAGGAATAGCTTGATTGTAAATAAAGAATATATTTTCTTTTGCCAATTCTTGTATAATATCAGCGAGTAATAGGCCAAATTTTTCCTGTTGTTTGTTTATCGTTTTTGAGGCCTTTTTATACGTGCCAATATCGAGGTTTGGAATGAGCTGTTCGGGATTTTGCTTCATTATTTTTTTCCAAGCCATTAATACAGGCATTCTAACCCGATAAAATTCATCCAGATTGGAGGAAAAAATGGCGAGAAACTGTAGTTTTTCCAATAAAGGTACCTCCTGCCGCCCAGCTTGGTCAAGTACTCTTTCATTGAATGATAACCAGCTAATATCTCTGTTGATGTAAAGGTCTTTATTCTTCATCCGTATTAATTTATAAGTATGGCAACATGTTTACAAAGACATCAATAAATATTTTATATCGTGTCAATTGGAAGCTAATAATTGGTTTAAGTTTTTTATTTTTAAGCTGTTAAAGTATGTTTTGTACCCTGATTTAACATATTGGGATTCTATTGATATGGACCTATTAAAATATGGTTGCGGCGACAAAAGAAACAACCGATATAACAAGCCCAAACATAAAAATTCCATATGCGTATCGAAGAAGCTTATATTTGCGTCCTAAAACGACCCCCTGCGAATAAACATCCTTGGTCAGCATGCCATATAAAAATTCAGAATCGACCATTACTTTCTGCATTCCCTCATTGTAGTCGTCGAGTTTCATTTTATAGAAGTTTCCAAAAAAAAGAAGATTGACTGACTTTTGTTCAATTTCCTCCTTGGAAAATTTGCCTGAAGGAATTTTGGGGATTGTCGACAGTATGGCCATGACCATCGTCGCAACCACTGCGGTTGTTAAGATTATTGTTGGGATAATAAGATGTTCGTTGGCATCTAATTTTCGAAATAAAACAGCAATAACGACAGAAAGGATGATAGAATTGACCGTTAGCAATATATTAGCTTTATTGTCTGCCATATCACTTAATCGTTGATTGTTTGACGAAGTAATACGAAACATTGTTTCTATTCCACGTTCCGGCTTGCCACCTTTTTCTTTTTCCTTCTTGTCTTCTTTTTTGCTTTCCTTATTTTTTAAAAGAGATTTCTCCTGTTTTTTCTCTAGTTCTTTTAGATTCATCTCTTTTTTTGCATTGAGCTTTTGCTGTGCATATTCAGTGTGGTAATGATGGCTCTTTAATAATTTAATTGTGCCCGCCCTCCATACATCTTTATCGATCTCCTTCCCGAGTACTGCTTCGGCTTCGGCCTTCATCAATTTATTTCTAGTGACGAAATCATCGTTTCCGAAATGAAATAGGTCAGCATCGCAGAGAATTTCTTCTAGCAGGTTTGCGGGATCTTGAGGCATTCTGGTTGCCAGAATACAACCTCTGATTTTTTCCTGTATGTCTTCCGGTATGCCTTTGTCCCGTAGAAAGTCGAATGCAATCTCCACACTTTTCTTCTCATGACCGATAGCATTATCGGATTTTACGTAACCCAGATCATGAAAATAGGCTGCACTGATAACGATAAAGTGATCCTCCTCTCCTAATTTGTAGTACGCTGAAATTTCCTCTGCAGCACATACAACTGAACGAGTGTGTATCGTATTGTGGAAACAGTGGCAAACGGAGATATTATCTATAATATAGCTCTCGGCATATTCTTCGACCTGTTTTAAAAGCTGCGCATAGTCTATCATGGATCAATATGATTTTATTTGGAATAAAAGTATTCATTATCTTTAATTTCTTAAAAATAAGATCTTCCTTTTTGTTATTTATTAACCTAGATCAAATTTACTGAAAAAAGAGTTATTCCGATAGTTGTAAAATTGCCTGTTTCTTTTTAGCCTCTTTTATGCTGTGTTACTCCGAGTATATCGCGTTTTTCGGCCTTTATCTAGGGCTTATCCGGTCTTCATTCAGTCCCGAAAGCCACTTTAAATACTGTTTAAGCGGGTTGTGAGCATACTGCGACTGTGCTCGCAGCGTGTTAGACTCGGACTCAACACGGACTCAGCTCGGACTTACCCTGGATTCATGGTGTATTACGGATAAATAAACAGTACTTGTGTGATGCTTTAAAGCTGCGGGTATATCGACTTAAATCTGCGGGCATATCGACTTAAAGCTGCGGGGTGAGCGAAACAAGAGCTGCTCCACTGCATCGTTACATTAAGGCATTCCTAGTCTGATGCTGCCGCCCCCAAATTCTTTTTAAGTCTTTATAGCGTGTTTTTCCGAGTTGTTCGCGTGTTTACAGTGTTGCTGCGGAGTTTTTCGGCTGCGGTTCGGGCCTGCGTTGGCCCTTGGTCGGGGCATCCGGGGGGCATGGTCGCAACCGGAACGCCATTTGTCTTTGGTGCTAGCGGGGTGAGTCAGGGTTATACTCGGAGGCAACACGGAAGGAACACAGACGCAGGACGCTGGCAGACCGAAACTGTCCACAGGCTGTCCCGAACGTGCTCCGAAGCTGTCCACAGGCTGTCCCGAACCTGCACCGAAGCTGCTCCGATACTTTTTCGACGCGTTTCCCCCGGATGTCGGTGTCAGGTACATAACACATAGATACCATACTGGTTGATTGAGCTTATCCATAAGCTTTCCTGAGACAGGTAAGATCCCGATCCAGGTATGCGTCCTTTCTATATAGACTTTTTGATAGATACCCGATATCCCCATCTAAGTACAATATCCCGTATACATGCTGTATGGACAGAATATATTCAGTAGTACTACATAATATCCTGCAGAGCCTCCTGCCTGTTTCCCCCAATGTCAGCGTCAACGCCTAGTTGCCGGCGAAGGCCGGTGGTATAGCTGGTGCAGCATAGTCCCATTCCAGACTCCGTCCTGCTCCTGAAGCCGGAGCTGAAATCCTTTGGCAAACCTCGGGAAACCTCGAGGCAGCTCCTTTCACGGTGCCTTGTGCTTCCCTGTTTTCATTTGGGTTGCAGGATCAGCCTTTTTTGGCCTCCCTTTGCACCTCCCACTACCAAAAACCAAAAAGAATCTCCCATCCTGACAGCGAGTTATGCCCAAAATGAAAATAATAAGAACAAAAGGCTTGGAAGTTTGTATTTAAACTCCCTATCTTTGCACCACTCCGCAAGGGAGG
>PJUI01000075.1_pt1 | contig 140388 bp, 132 predicted proteins | sample 1512201 | NCBI WGS metagenome assembly PJUI01 (sample SAMN08177670, study PRJNA422409) | Feces metagenome, whole genome shotgun sequencing project. | isolation source: Chicken feces (2) enriched on wood chips | host: Gallus gallus | place: USA: Madison | collected 2015-01-15
CACGATATTCAGAGGCTGTGTATCCCCTGGCTCCCATAGGAAACCACGATATTCAGAGGCTGTGTATCCCCTGGCTCCCACAGGAAACCATGGTATTCAGAGGCTGTGTATCCCCTGGCTCCCACAGAAAACCATGGTATTCAGAGGCTGTGTATCCCCTGGCTCTCACAGGAAACCACGATATTCAGAGGCTGTGTATCCCCCGGCTCCCACAGGAAACCAAGGCATTCATGGCCTGTGATATCCCTGTGGGAGCTGGCTTGCCGGCGAAAGGGCCGCAAAGCGGCCCCCGTGCACAGGTCGATCAGGCAGTGCCGATCTCGCCGCCATCATTGCGCTGAATCACTACCGTCGAAGCCCGCGGCCGAACGGTGGCACCAGCTGGGGTCGCATCAGTGGCCTTGTCGGTATACGGCCAGTTCCCCGGGTGCTGAATGTTCACGAACAAGGTCTTGTTGTCCGGGGTAAAGGCTATCCCGGTCACTTCGCACTCATTCGGCCCAACAAAGAAGCGGCGCAGGTCCACCTGGTTCTGTGCGTTCACCGGCACCTGCTTGCCAGTGGCGTCCACCAGGTCGGTAGGGATCACTGCCAGCAACTGGTCGTTGGTGTAATCGGTGAGGGTGCTCTCGCCGTTGTCGGTCTCGAACCACAACACGCCGCGGCTATCGAAGCTCATGCCGTCGGGGCTGGCGAACTGGTTCAGTTCGGTCAGGCCGGAACGGTTGATGTCGGCAGTACCGGCGGCGTTTGCGCCGAACACAAAGATGTCCCAGTTGAAGCTCAACTGGTCGTCGCTGTCGTGCCAGCGAATGATGTGGCCGTGGCGGTTCGGGCCGCGCGGGTTGGCCGCATCGACCTTTTCCGGGGTACGTGCGCTGTTGTTGGTCAGGGTCAGGTACACGTCGCCGTTCAGCGGGTTGACCGTCGTCCATTCTGGGCGGTCCATCGGCGTTGCGCCCACGGCATCGCCGGCACCACGGGTGTTGAGGATGATGCCTGGCAGGTCGCCATACAGCGCACCCAGGGTGCTGCCGCCCGTGGTGGCAGTGGCCACGTCCAGCAGCAGCCATACGCCGGTGCCATCGGCATTGAAGCGGGCCACATAGAGCTTGCCCTGGTCCAGGTACTTGGCGCCGGTGGCCAGGCGGTCGGCCGGGTTGGCATCGGCGGCATCCCACACAGCGGTGGACACCCACTTGTACAGGTACTCGTTGTTCGAGTCGTCACCCATGTACCACACCAGCGGCTTGCCGGCGACTGGCAGGCCTGGGGCACAGCCCTCGTGGCGGAAGCGGCCCAGCGCGGTGCGCTTGGTGGCCAGGGTGCTGCTGTTGTACGGGTCGATCTCGACGATGTAACCGTAGGTGCTGGCTTCGTTGCGGTAGTCATCGGTGGCGCTGGCGCCCTTGACGGTCACGTCGAAACGGGCGAACTCGTCGGCCACTTCGGTGCTGTCACCGGCAGCGCTTTCCCACTTGTACTGGCCGCTGGAGGTGCCCACGCCAATGCGGCGCTGGTCTTCGGGGCGGGTGCCCTTGTTGACGAAGATGCCCGGCCAGTTCTCTTCACAGGTCAGGTAGGTGCCCCACGGGGTGTAACCGTTGCCGCAGTTGTTGTTGGTGCCGCGGCAGTGGGTACCGGCGGTGGAGTACTTGGTCTTGACGTGGTCGGTGCCGCGCAGCGGGCCGGTGATTTCCATGCGCGAGGCAGTGGTGAAGCGGCGGTTCAGCGGGTCGTTGTCGACTACCTGCCAGCGGCCGCTGACTTTCTTCAGGCGCACCACGCCAGCCCCATGGGCGTTGATTTCCTTGCGCACCTCCTCGACCGGGCGCTTGCCGTTGACATCGGTGGTCGGGCCGGCCGGGTGCAGGGCGGCGGCGTCGATGTACTCGAAGTTGATCGCCAGCAGGCCGTCTTCCGAGCTGCCGTTGATGGGGAAGAAGTGCATGCCGTCATGGTGCATGCCCATGGCGTTGGCCTGGTCGGTCGAGGTATTGCTGCCGTCGGGCTTCCACGGGTTGGCGTTGCTGTTCAGCGGCGTGCCCCAGGGCGCCAGCACGTAGGCGCTGTAGCCGGCGGCAACCACACAGGCGTCGGTGCGCGAGCCCGGGATGGACTGGAAGCCCAATGCCAGTTTCGGCACCTCCGGCTCGGTCACAGGCGGCTCGGTCACCGGTGGCTCGGTGACCGGATCATCGTGATCGGAACCACCACCGTCGAAGCAGCCTGTCAGGCCGGTACCGGCAATCATGGCGATGGCGGCGCCCAGGCTGCCGCGCATCACGCTGCGGCGGCTCAGGTAGGCGTCCATGACGTTGGCCATCGGCATGTTGGCGCTGTGGTTCCGGTCCAGGTTGTCGCCGGTATCTCGACTCATCAGGGTGTCCTTGTAGTGGCTGAGTTAGAGGAACCCGCGACTTTAGTGGGGAAATATGATGATTGATTGGCAGAAATGTTAAGGGGTTTTTAAAACGTCTCGCTCTTAGAGGGGCTTCTGACAGATCAATTTGGAATTGCTGTCGGATTTCTGCCATCAAACTGTAATGCCAACGCCGCAACATCCGGATCCCGGAATGAATGTGGAAAAGGATGGCAGGTGCGATGGCGAGCAGTGTGCACAGGCGCGAAGTGATCGGCTGGATGGGTGTCGGGGCATTGGCACCGCTGCTCGGCGCCTGTTCTGCCTTCCCAGGGCAGCAGGGCGGCAACGCCCGGCTCGACCTGTTGTACGTGGCCGATACCCTCGATGCCCGCCAACCCGGCCAGGCCGTGGTGCCAGCGACCCGCCTGGGGCCGGTCAGCCACCTGGGCCGCGCGCCGTGGATGACCGGCAGCAGCGCCAGCCTTGCCTACCCCCAACTGGCACCGCTGCTCGATGCCAGCCAGGCAGCCGCCGCGCAGCTGGGCGGCTATGCGGTGCTGGCGGCACTGCTGGAGCAACTGCGCGGCGAGGCCGGCGCAGGCAACAGCCTGACCCTGGAGAATGGCCAAGGCTGGAACGGCAGTGGCCTGGCCTACCTGACCCAAGGCGAAAGCGGGGTGCAGGGCAGCCAACTGCTGGGCACCGAAGCGCGGGTCAGCAGTGACGAGCGTGTGCTGTGGCCACAACGCAGCGCCGGGCTTTATCGCCAGGCGCGGGCGGTCACCCTCGGCGCCGGCCTGGCGGACGGGCAACGCCAGGCCCTGGGCCTTGAAGCCTTGCACGTCTTCGAGCGCGGCGGCGCACGGATTGCCGTGGTCGGCGTGACCGACCCCTATGCCCAGGACCAGAAAGCCTCCCTCAAACTGTGGTACCAGTCGCTGCAGCCGGTGTTCGAGCAGGCCCGGCGCGAGGCCGACCTGGTGGTGGCCATGGCCGATGTCGGCACCGGCCCCGGCCTGTGGCTGGCCGAGCGGGTGCCGCAAATCGATGTGCTTCTGTGCGCCCGTGGCCAGGACCTGTGGCCGGCGCCCGTCGAGGTAACCCAGGCCAGTGGTCGGCGTGTGCCGGTGCTGTTTGCCGGTTGTCGGGGCAGCGGTGCTTTCCGCCTGCGCTGCCAGCGCGTGGCCGGGCTGTGGCAGTTCGATGGGCGTTTCTTCCCGGCCTTTGAACAGCAACTGGCGCCAGCCGCGCAGCTGCGTGTCGGGGCATTGCAGGCACAGCTGCACCAGCAACGTGCCGGCCATGCGGCGTGGCTCGACCAACCGCTGGCCCGCGCGCCACAAGCCTTGTGGCGCCGTGATACCCGTGGCGGCAGCTGGGACCGCCTGCTGCATCAAGCCTTGGCCGATGACAGCAGCATGCCCGTGCTGCTGCCAGGCCTGCGTTACGACTACCCGCTGCCCGCCGGTGCGTCGATCACACGCGAACACCTGATAAGCCTTACCGGTGGCTACCCGGCGCCGGTGGTCGAAGCGCCGGCCCGGCAGGTGGAACAAGTGCTGGAGAACGCTGCAGAGCAACTGTTCGGCGACCCGCTGCTGCTCGACAACAGCCAGGACCTGCCGCGCTGGCAGGGCCAGGCCTGGGGTGTCAGCTACAGCCCGCAAGGCAAGCGCATCACTGGGCTGGAGCCGGTGCAGGGCCTGTGCCGCACCTTCGGCCTGCAGTTTGAAAGCCAGGCTGGCGAACCCCTGTGGCAACGGGTCGAAGCCTGGCTCGCCCGCCAACCCGGCGACTGGCAACTGGCGCCGCTGCAACTGCCCGAAGTGCGTTACGTGCAGGGGCACCCGGGCTGGCACCCACGGCAGTTGGCCTCGTGACACTCGCCTCGCGCTTGTTCACCGGCGCTGGCCTGACGCTGGCCGGCTGGCTGGCCGCCCAGTGCGTGCTGCAACTCAGCCGCCAGCCGCAACCGGCCATGGCGCCGACGGCAGCCGTCAGCCCGCTGCCAGGGCTGATGGCCGGTCACTGGCAAGCGCCCATCGACGACGGCGCCATCGCCATTACCCGCCTGCCATTGCACTACCTCGGTGGCCTCAGGGCGCAGCCGCTGTCTTCCAGTGTGGTGGTGCTGCGCTACGGCGAGCAGGTGCGCACCCTGGCCCGCGGTCAGCGCCTGGCGCCGGGGATCGTGCTGCAGGACATCGATACCGATGGCCTGATTTTCAACAACCAGGGGCGGCGTGAACGCCTGCCCTGGCCGCCACGCCCCGCCGTGATCGGCTTCAAGCGGCAAGGATGAACGATGCCTGTTAGATACTGCGTGGCCGCCGTGCTGAGCCTGGCCCTGGCCACAGGCCTACCAGAGGCCCGCGCCGAAGAGCCGGTGTTCGATGAAAATGGTACGCCGATGTACGAGGTGAACTTCGTCGACACCGAACTGGGCGAGTTCATCGACAGCGTGTCGCGCATCACCGGCACCACCTTCATCGTCGACCCTCGGGTCAAGGGCAAGGTCACCGTGCGCACCGTCGACCTGCACGACGCCGATGCCATCTACGACATCTTCCTGGCGCAGTTGCGCGCCCAGGGTTACGCCACTGTCGACCTGCCCAACGGCAGCGTGAAGATCGTCCCCGACCAGGCCGCGCGCCTGGAACCGGTGCCGGTGGAGGCGGGTGGGCAGCAGGGCGAAGGCAGTGACAGCGTGGCGACGCGGGTATTCAACGTGCGCAACGCCGCCAGCGAGCAGGTACTGGGCATCCTCAAACCGCTGATCGACCCACGGGTCGGGGTGATCACACCGTACCCGGCGGCGCACCAGTTGGTGGTGACCGATTGGCGCAGCAATCTGGACCGTATCGCCAGCCTGCTGCGCCAGCTCGACCGCCCCCAGGAAGCACCTGGCAACGGCAGTACCCAGGTCATCTACCTGCGGCACGCCAATGCAGGTGAAGTGGTCAAGGTGCTGCGCGGGCTGAGCCAGGAAGGCATGGCGCCGGCTGAAGGCGCGGGCGAAGGCGATGGCAAGGACAGGCCGGTAATGGCCGCCGCCGGTGGCCCGGGCATTCGCCTGGAGTACGAAGAAGGCACCAACGCCGTGGTCATGGTCGGCCCCGACAGCGAGCTGGCCGCCTACCGCACCATCGTCGAACAGCTGGACATCCGCCGTGCCCAGGTGGTGGTGGAAGCCATCATCGCCGAGGTGTCCGACAGCAGCGCCCAGGAGCTGGGTGTGCAATGGCTGTTTGCCGACGAAAAGTTCGGCGCCGGCATCGTCAACTTCGGCAGCAACGGTGTGAACATTGCCAACATCGCCGGGGCTGCTGCCAGTGGTGACAACGAGGCGCTTGGCGACCTGTTGTCCGCGACCACCGGCGCCACGGCGGGCATCGGCCATTTCGGCGGCGGGTTCAACTTTGCCATGCTGGTCAATGCACTGAAGGGCAAGAGCGGCTTCAACCTGCTGTCCACGCCCACCCTGTTGACCCTGGACAACGCCGAAGCGTCGATCCTGGTCGGCCAGGAAGTACCCTTCGTTACCGGCTCGGTCACGCAAAACAACGCCAACCCGTACCAGACCATCGAGCGCAAAGAGGTCGGGGTGAAGCTGCGCATCAAGCCGCAGATCAACATCGACAACAGTGTGCGCCTGGACATTGTCCAGGAGGTGTCGTCGATTGCCGAGTCCAGCGCGGCCAGCGACGTGATCACCAACAAGCGCGAGATCAAGACCAAGGTCATGGTCGAGGATAATGGCCTGGTCATTCTCGGCGGCCTGATCAGCGACGAGTTGAGCACCAGCAACCAGCGCGTGCCGCTGCTCGGTGATATCCCTTACCTGGGCCGGCTGTTCCGCTCAGATGCCAGCAAGAACACCAAGCAGAACCTGATGGTGTTCATCCGCCCGCGCATCCTGCGGGACGGGCCGAGCCTGGCCGGGCTCAGCGAAGACAAATACCGCACCCTGCAGCAGACCACACCGCTGCAACTGCCGGACCTTTCAGAGGGCACGCCGCTGCTGCAGGTGTTCCCCTCCAGCCGCGCACGCCTCGAAGGCGGTGCCTGGTGATGTTGCCGTATCGCCAGGCACGCCAGAGCGGGGTGGCCATGACCACCACGGAACAGGGCTGGCAGCTGTGGCTGCGGCCCGACGCCGACAATGCCCAGTTGCAGGAACTGCTGCGGGTACATGGCCAGCCCTGCATGCTCGAATACCTGGAGCCTGCCGTGTTCGACGAGCGCCTCGGCCAGTTGTATCAGGCCGGCGATGGCGCCAATCAAGCGCTGATCGAAGGCATCGGCGACCAGGTCGACCTGGACAGCCTGATGAGCGAGATGCCGCAGATCGAAGACCTGCTGGAAAGCGATGACGAAGCCCCGGTCATCCGCCTGATCAACGGCCTGTTCGGCCAGGCGCTGCGCCTGCGCGCCTCGGACATCCATATCGAAACCTTCGAGCAAAGCCTGGTGGTGCGCCTGCGCGTCGATGGCCACCTGCGCGAAGTGCTACGCCCGCCGCGTGCGCTGTCGGCCATGCTGGTGTCGCGGATCAAGGTCATGGCACGGCTGGATATTGCCGAGAAGCGCCAGCCCCAGGACGGCCGTATTACCCTGCGCGCGGCAGGGCGCGAGGTGGATGTGCGGGTTTCGACCCTGCCCGGTATCCATGGCGAGCGCGTGGTCATGCGTGTGCTCGACAAGCAGGCCAGCTTGCTCGCACTGGGCAACCTGGGCATGCCGCCCGCGGTGTTGCAGGGCCTGCGCAGTTGCCTGGCACGGCCCAACGGTATCGTGCTGTCCACCGGCCCGACCGGTTCGGGCAAAACCACCACCCTGTACGCCAGCCTCAACAGCCTCAACGATGGCAGCCGCAACATTCTCACCGTCGAGGACCCGGTGGAATACGCCATCGCCGGCATCGGCCAGACCGCCATCAACCCGCGTGCAGGGCTGACCTTCGCCAGTGGCCTGCGCGCGATCCTGCGCCAGGACCCGGACGTGATCATGCTCGGCGAAATCCGTGACCAGGAAACCGCGCAGATTGCCGTGCAGGCCAGCCTGACCGGCCACCTGGTGCTGTCCACCCTGCACACCAACAGTGCCGTGGGTGCGGTGACCCGCCTGCGCGATATGGGCATCGAGCCGTTTTTGATCGCCTCGTGCCTGCGCGGTGTGCTGGCCCAGCGGCTGGTGCGGCGTTTGTGCAGTTGCGCCGTGGCGCACCCGCTGCAAGATGCCGAGCGTGACCTGTGGCCAGAACTGGCGGCGCTGGGCAGCAGCTACCACGCGGTGGGCTGCGAGCAGTGCCAGGGCAGCGGCTATGTCGGGCGCCTGGGCCTGTACGAATTCATCGAACTGGATGCCGGGCTGATCGGCCTGCTGTATGACGGCGCCAGTGAACTGGCCATGCAGGATTACCTGGCCGGGCGCCGGCAGAGCCTGGTCGCTATGGCCAGCGACTGCCTGGCCCGTGGCGAGACCAGCCTGGCCGAAGTGCTGCGCGTGGTGCAGGGCTAAGGTATGCCGACCTATCGCTACCTGGCCGTCGACCTCGCCGGCAAGACCCGCAAGGCCAGCCTGCAGGCTGACAGTGAACGCCATGCGCGCCAGTTGCTGCGCGATCAGGGGCTGTTTGCCCGCCAGTTGCAGCGCCAGGACAGCGGTAATCGGCAACCCCGGCGCCAGCGTTTGAGCCGTGCCCAGCTGTGTGAACTGACCCGTCAGCTGGCCACATTGACCGGTGCCGGCATCCCCTTGGTCGATGCCTTGGGCACGCTTGAGCGCCAGTTGCGTCAACCTGCCCTGCACAGTGTGCTGGTGGCCCTGCGCGGCTCCCTCGCCGAAGGCCTGGGCCTGGCCCGTAGCCTGGCGCGCCAGGGGGCGCCATTCACTGGCTTGTACTGTGCGCTGGTCGAAGCCGGCGAACGTTCCGGACGCCTGGCCCAGGTGCTGACCCGGCTGGCCGACCACCTTGAACAGGTGCAACGGCAACAGCACAAGGCGCGTACTGCGCTGATCTATCCCTCCGTGCTGATGGGCGTATCGCTTGCCGTGGTCGTAGGCCTGATGACTTTTGTCGTGCCCAAGCTCACCGAACAGTTTGCCCACGCCGGGCAAAGCCTGCCGCTGATCACCGCGTTGCTGATCGGCCTGAGCCAGGGGCTGGTGCAGGCCGGGCCCTGGTTGCTGGGGCTGGCGCTATTGATGGGCGTGCTCGGCACCTTGCTGCTGCGCAAGCCGCACTGGTGCCTGCGCCGCGACCAGATGCTGCTGCGCCTGCCACGTATCGGCAGCCTGTTGCAGGTGCTGGAAAGCGCACGCCTGGCACGCAGCCTGGCGATTCTCAGCGGCAGTGGCGTAGCCCTGCTCGAAGCCTTGCAAGTGGCTACCGAAACGGTCGGCAACCGGCGCATCCGCCTGGCCATGGAGCAGGTCCGCCAGCAAGTGCAGGGCGGCACCAGCCTGCACCGTGCGCTGGATGCCAGCCAGCAGTTCCCGCCGCTGCTGGTGAACATGGTCGGCAGCGGCGAGGCCAGCGGCACTTTGGCCGACATGCTCGAGCGTGTGGCCGACGACCAGGAGCGTGGCTTTGCCCGCCAGGTGGATACCGCCATGGCGCTGTTCGAACCCCTGATGATCCTGGTGATGGGCGCCGTGGTGCTGTTCATCGTGCTGGCGGTGCTGCTGCCGATCATGCAACTCAACCAGGGCCTGCAACTGTGAATACAAGGAGTACTGCCATGCAGCATCAACGTAACCGCCAGCGCGGTTTCACCCTCATGGAAATCATGGTGGTGATCTTCATCATCGGCCTGCTGATCGCCGTGGTCGCGCCCAGCGTGCTGGGTAACCAGGACAAGGCCATGAAGCAAAAGGTGATGGCCGACCTGGCCACCCTGGAGCAGGCGCTGGACATGTACCGCCTGGACAACCTGCGCTTTCCCAGCACTGAACAGGGCCTGATCGCGCTGGTTAAAAAGCCGAGCCAGGAGCCGCTGCCGCGGGCTTGGCGCAGTGACGGCTATGTGCGCCGCCTGCCGGAAGACCCATGGGGCACCCCGTACCAGTACCGCATGCCCGGTGAGCATGGCCGGGTGGATGTGTATTCGCTGGGTGCCGATGGCCAGCCGGGCGGTGAAGGCCAGGATGCCGACCTGGGTAACTGGGCGCTGTAAGGGTGCGCCGTCAGCGGGGCTTCAGCCTGATCGAATTGCTGGTGGTGCTGGCCATCGCCGGGCTGATGACAGGCCTGGCAGTGGCCGGGCTCGGCAGCGGCCAGGCGCGTGTCGATCAGGCCCTGCAACGCCTGGCCAGCGAAACCCGCGCCCAGGCGGCGCTGGCCCGGCATGCCGGGCAACTGCGTGGGCTGCGCTGGAATGGGCAGCGCCCGGAGTTTGTGCGGCGTGAGGGGAATGCCTGGGTGGTCGAGGCGGTTGGGCTTGGCGACTGGCCCAAGGGCCTGCACCCGGACTGGCCCGCCAGCCCGCAGCCCCACGTGCTGTTCACCCCGCACGGCTGGGCACAGTCGGGCAGGGTGCGCTGGCGCTGGGCCGATGGCAGCCAGCAATGGGCGTGGGGCCGCGATGGCCGCTTGCAGGTGGCGGTTGCGCCATGAAGCAACGTCAGCGTGGCTTCACCTTGCTGGAGGTCACTGTGGCCCTGGCGATTGCCGCCGTGCTGGCGGTGATCACCAGCCAGGTCCTGCGTCAGCGCCTGGCCGTGCAGCACAACCTGCAACAACACCGCCTTGGCCTGTTGTGTGCCCGTGAACTGCAAACCCGTTTTGCCGTGGAGCAATTCTGGCCTTCTGCCAATCAGGTGAAGGGTGAGCTGAGCCAGGGTGGCCAGCCGTGTCATTGGCAACTGCAACTGCGCCGCACCGGCGTGCGCGACCTGCGCCGTGGCGAACTGCAACTGTACGCCGACCGCGACCAGCGCCTGCCGCTGGGCCAGTACACCGTGTTTCTGGAGCGCCCATGAAAAGCTCGCCACCACTTCGCGGACCCGGTAGGAGCAGCCTTGTGCTGCGAAGAGGCCAGTGTGGCCACAGCAAATCTGCCAGTCATTCCGGCCTCTTCGCAGCACAAGGCTGCTCCTGCAAAGGTTCTGTGCAGGCATTGAACCCGAGCATCAATGCATGAAGCACCGTCAGGCAGGCTTGACCCTGATCGAACTGATGGTCGCCCTGGCCTTGACTGTCCTGCTCGGCATCATGCTCGCTGCGTTGGTCAATGGCTGGATGAAAGTGCGCGAACGCCTGCAAGTGACCACCCAGGAAACCTCGGTGCTGGACTTCTGCCTGGCCCTTGAGCGGCGTTTCGACAGCCCGGTGCTGCGTCGCGTCTACGACCAGCGCCTGCCCCTGGCCAGCCGCTGGCTGGACTGGCAGCCGGCAAGCAACCAATTACAGTGGGTCGCCACCACCGGCCTGCCGGAAGCCGAAGGTGGCTCGCGGCTGCAACGCCAGCGGCTGCGCTTCGAGGCCCGTGAGCAGCGCCTGCTGCTGGAAAGCTCGGTCGACCTGTACGCCGCCGCCACGCCGCGCTGGGTCCAGCGTGAGCGGCTCGACCGGGTTGGCGCCATGAACGTCCTTTATTACCAGGGCGGCCAGTGGCTGGCCTGGCCTTCTGACCAGCCTGCGCACCCCGGCCGTGGCGTGCGTCTGGAACTGCAGCGTGATGGAGCACCCTATGTCTGCACCTTCGCCCTCCCGTGGGGGCGCTCATGAAGTTTGAATGGCGACAACGCGCACCTGCTCAACCGTGGTTGTTGCTGCGCCCGGGTGTTGTCTGGCACTGGGCGCTGGCCGAGGGCGGCATTGTGCAAAACCAGGGGCAGGGCGAGCCACCGGCTAACCTGCAAGCCCGGGTTGCCCTTGTTCTGCCTGCCGAGGCCTGTAGCGTCTTCCACGTGCCTGCCCCACCCGGGCTCAAGCGTGAGGAGTGGCCGTTGTTGCTGGAAGACCGCTTGCTGCAACCGTCGGACGAGGTGGCCTGCGCCTGCCTGGCCCGTCAGCCCGGGCACCTTCGCTTGCTGGTGGTGGCGCGTCAGCAACTGGACGACTGGCGCGGACAGTGTGGCGTATGGGGCTTGCAGGTAGAACGTTGCTGGGCGGAGTTGCAGTTGCTGCCCAGGCCTGAGGCAGGCAGTGCCTGGCATTGGCAGCGCACGCCCGGCATGTCCTTGTACAAAGGGCTGGCCGAGGACGAGCAGGAGCACTGGCTGGCATGGCCGCAAGCACTGGGGGAAGCGCCGCAGCAACCCTGGGCACACCTGCAAAGCGTGCCACTGAGTGGCGACTGGCCAAGCACGCTGGCACCGCTCGACGCGATGCCCGGCCTGTTCGAGCGCGCTCGCAAGGCACCTTCGTTGCCCGTCGTTTCACGCCCGCAGCAACGCCTGTTGGCCGCCTGCCTGGTACTGGCGGCAGTCTGGGGTGGGCTGTGGTTGAACCAGCAGTGGCGCCAGGCACAACTCTGGCGCGCCCAGGTGTTTGCCGTGACGGGTGAGCAGGCCAGCCCACGGCACGCCGCGCAGGCCCTAAAACGCCTGCGGGAAAGCGAGCTTCAACAGCAAGTACGCACCCGCCAGCTCGAAGACCTGCAGGCAGCCTTGCAGGCCTGGCTGCGTGATCAACCCGGCTGGCGCCTGCAGGCGGTGCGCTTCGATGGCCAGCGCTGGCACCTGCGGCTAGAGGGCGACGGCGCCACGCCACCCTGGCAAGACATGGCCAACGCTGCCGGTGCTGCCGTACAGGTACAAGGTGGCGAAGTGGTGTTCGACTTGGGAGCCGCCGCATGAACCAGGACTGGATGCAGCGTCATCGGTTGAAGTTCGCCTGGTTGCTGATTGCGTTGTTGCTGACTGTTCTGGCCCTGCGCGAGGGCTTGGCACAATGGCGCGAGGTCAGCCAGTGGCGGGGGCTGGCAGAACAAGCCGCAAGCCTGCATGGGGGCCCGGGCTTGAGCCTGGAGCGCCTGAAGCAGTCGGCCGAGGCGCGGCAGGTTGTATTGGCCGAGGTCGATGTGCAAGGCAAGGCCTGGCAATTGCGTGGCCAGGTGGCCGATGAGCGGGTGCTGCAAGGCTGGTTGCAGTCCCTGCATGAAGAGGGCGCAACGCCGCTGCGATGGGGATTGGAACAGGATGGCAAGGCGTTGCGCTTCGACCTGGTGGTGCAGCCATGAGCCGTAAAGGTGTGGCGTGGGTGCTGCTGGTTTTCGGCCTGACCCTGCTCGTTGAGTTACCCGCCGCCTGGGTGGCTCGCGGGGCAGGTGTGCCGGTGCGGGATGCCAGTGGCAGCCTGTGGCAGGGCCAGGCGCAACAATTGGGGCCGGTGGGGCCTCTGCGCTGGTCGGTGCAGCCTTGGCGCTTGCAGGCAACTGCACAGTTGGGGTTTCAGGGGCAGGCCTGGCAGTTGCGCGCCGAAGGCTGGCCGTGGCGCTGGCGGCTGGAGGCATCGGCGATGGGCGCCCAGGCGACGGTGGCCACGGATTACCGCCTGGCCGGGCTGTGGCAGGGCGCAATCCGCATGCAGGGGGCAGGGCGCCAATGCATGGGCAGCGAAGGCCGTGTCACGGTGAGCGACCTGGCGCTGAGCGAGCCATGGTCGCTGGGCCTGGGGCAGGGCTGGCTGGAAATGGACTGCCGCAGTGGCTGGCGCCTGCGTGGTCAGCTGGCGCAGCAGGGGCAGCATCAGTTGGCCGTGGCGGCCGACCTGCCAGGTCGGCGGGCCCAGGTGCTGTTCGAGCTGCAACCGGAGGCGGCGTTGGTGCCCTTGTTACGAGGTGCGCAGTGGCTGGGGCCGCAGGCGTTGGCAGGGCAACGCGACCTGCGCTGGTAAGTTGTGGGAGCAACTGTCTTTCACCATCACTCCGGCTTCTCTTCAGGGCCGGATTTCGATCAACGTGCCATCGCGCACCAGCTCCCACACTTCCTGCATGTCACGGTTACGCATGGCAATGCAGCCATCGGTCCAGTCCAGGGTATGGAAGTACCACTCCGGGTACTCGTCGTTGATCGGCGTGCCATGGATCATGATCATGCTGCCGGCACTCACCCCTTCACGGGTGGCGCGGGCGGCGTCGCTGATGTTCGGGTAGTTGATGTGCATGGCCAAGTTGAAGCGGTCGCTCTGCTTGCGCCAGTCCAGCCAGTACAAACCCTCAGGGGTTTTCTTGTCGCCTTCGCGTTCCTTGGCGCCCTTTGGTTGCTTGCCCAGGGAAATGCGGTAGGTTTTCAGCGGCTCGCCGCGGCTGATCAGCTGCAGGCGACGTTCGGACTTGATCACCAGCACCTTGTCGATCAGCGGTTGCATCGCCTGCTGTGAAGGCGATGGCGTTTGCGCTGCCGGCACGGGCTTGCGGATGATGGTCTCGGTGAAAGCCGCCTGGGACACCGAGGTAACGCAAAGGCAGAAAAGGGCAAGCAACCAGCGCATGTAACGGTATCCCTGAAGGCTTCTTCTAAGTAGAGGTCGAGGTCGAGACGTTCATCGGCGGCAGGTACTCATGGCCTATGGGGTAGTGCTGCCCGATGCGGTCGCGATAGTAGCATTCTAGTGTGCGTGTGACGGTGCGGAAAGCCAGCTCGCCCCACGGTATCTCATGTTGCTCGAACAACCGCACTTCCAGGCTTTCGACACCCACATCAAACGCCAGGTCTGCCAGCTCAGCGCGGAAGAACACATGCACCTGGTCGATGTGCGGCAAATCGAACAACTGGTACAGGCTCATCGGCCCGACCCGGGCGCAGGCTTCCTCGACGGTTTCGCGACGGGCGGCCTGGTCGAGGGTTTCGCCGTTCTCCATGAAGCCGGCGGGCAGGGTCCAGAAGCCGCGGCGTGGTTCGATGGCACGCCGGCACAGCAGCACCTGGCTGCCCCAGGTCGGTAGCACGCCGGCGACGATGTTGGGGTTCTGGTAATGGATGGTCTGGCAAGACTCGCAGACATACCGCAGGCGGCTATCGCCCTCGGGGATCCGCTGAGTGACCGGCTGGCCGCACGCGCTGCAGAATTTCATGTGAGGTTCCCTTTTGTTCAAGGCTATCTTGGCGCGCCGGCAGGGCCGCCGCAAGCGCAGGGGCTTGGGTGCTTCGCGGCTTTGGTGCATCATGCAAGGCAGGCCTTGGATACGAGCGTGCGCAATGCTGGACGAGCTACTTCGCCGAATGAGCAATCACCAACCCGCATCACTGGAAACCGACCGGCGGTTCCCCGAAGCGGCGGTCCTTTTGCCCATAACCCGCAGCGAAGCGCCCGAACTGGTCCTGACCCTGCGCGCCAAAGGCCTGTCCACCCATGGTGGCGAAGTGGCCTTTCCCGGTGGCCGACGTGACCCGGAAGACCCGGACCTGGTGTTTACCGCCCTGCGTGAAGCCGAAGAAGAAATCGGCCTGCCGCCTGGGCTGGTGGAAGTGATAGGCCCGCTGAGCCCGCTGATTTCGCTGCACGGCCTTAAAGTGACGCCATTCGTCGGGCTTATTCCCGACTTCGTCGAATACCGCGCCAACGATGCCGAAATCGCGGCAGTATTCACCGTGCCGCTGGAATTCTTCCGCCAGGACCCGCGTGATCATACCCACCGTATCGATTATCAGGGGCGCAGCTGGTACGTGCCCAGCTACCGCTATGGCGAATACAAGATCTGGGGGTTGTCGGCGATCATGATCGTCGAACTGGTCAACGTGCTGTTCGATGCCGGCATCAGCCTGCACCAGCCTCCTGAGCGTTATATAGAAAACTGAGCGGGGCCTACCCCGCCGTCTGCGTTCCAGCCTGAGGAGCATGCATGAAATATCGCCTGGGCGACCTGCGGGTCGAAAGCCATCCCACCAGTTGGGCCGCACCCAACGCCACGCTGATCGGCAACGTGCGCCTGCAGGCCAATGCCAGTGTGTGGTTTGGCGCGGTGCTGCGCGGGGATAACGAGCTGATCGATATCGGCGAAGGCAGCAACGTACAGGATGGCACGGTGATGCACACCGACATGGGCTCGCCGCTCACCCTGGGCAAGGGCGTCACCGTTGGTCACAACGCCATGCTGCATGGCTGCACGGTGGGCGACTACAGCCTGGTCGGTATCAATGCCGTGATCCTCAACGGCGCGCGCATTGGCAAACACTGCATTATCGGCGCCAACGCGCTGATCGCCGAGGGCAAGGAAATCCCCGACGGTTCGCTGGTGGTCGGCTCGCCCGGCAAGGTCATACGTGAATTGACCGAGCAGCAGAAGCGCATGCTTGAAGCCAGTGCCGCGCATTACGTGCACAATGCCCAGCGTTATGCCCAGGAGCTGGTGGGTGATGATGAGTAATGTGGTAGAGCGGCCGGTGGCCTCGCCGTGCGTAAGCATTTGCGCGCTGGACGAGCAGGATATCTGCACCGGCTGCCAGCGTACCGTGGCAGAGATTGGCCGCTGGGGGCGGATGGACAACGATGAGCGGCGGGCGGTGTTGAAACTGTGCCATGAACGGGCAGTAGAGGCCGGCCTCATCCTGTAGGAGCGGCCTTGTGTCGCGATGGGCTGCGCAGCAGCCCCCTGCAATCTTCGGTGTGCATCAGAAACCTTGGGGCTGCTGTGCAGCCCATCGCGACACAAGGCCGCTCCTACAGGGACGGCGTTGCCTGTCGAGGGCGCCAGCGGTAATCTGTACGGCTTGCCCACAGACGACCCGCCATGTTCTATCTGATTGCCTACATCAGCAGCGTAGTGCTGATCAACTACGCCTTTTCCAGCGCCCCGCACCTGGACATCATCTGGTCTGCCTGGGGCGGCCTGGTGTTCATCCTGCGCGACATGGTGCAGACCCGCTTCGGCCATGGCGCCCTGGTTGCCATGCTGGTGGCCCTGGTGCTGTCCTATGTCACCTCCGAGCCGGCCATCGCCCTGGCCAGCGCCACCGCGTTCTTCATTTCCGAGCTGATCGACTGGCTGGTGTTCAGCATCACCCGCCGGCCGCTGCGCGACCGCCTGTGGCTGAGCTCGGCGCTGAGTATCCCGGTGGATACCTTCATCTTTTTCGGCATGATCGGCGCCCTGACGCCGGCAGTGATCGGCACCGCCATGGCGTCGAAGTTCGCCGGTGTCACTGCCGTGTGGCTGGCCATGGCATTTCGCGCCCGACGGGCTGCCGTCGCCGGTTGATGGTGTAGAATAGCGGTCCTTTTTCAGCGGGCGGCGCACAGCCTGGCGCGGCCCCGGACGCCTTCGAGGACCTGAAATGACCCGTATCGGAACCCCCTTGTCGCCCACCGCGACCCGTGTACTGCTGTGCGGCTGTGGCGAGTTGGGCAAGGAAGTGGTGATCGAGCTGCAGCGCCTGGGCGTCGAAGTGATTGCCGTCGACCGCTACGCCAATGCCCCGGCCATGCAAGTGGCGCATCGCAGCCACGTGGTCAACATGCTCGATGGCGTTGCCCTGCGCGCGGTGATCGAGGCCGAGAAGCCGCACTACATCGTCCCTGAAATCGAAGCCATCGCCACCGCCACCCTGGTCGAGCTGGAAAACGAAGGGTTCAACGTGGTGCCGACCGCCCGCGCCACGCAGCTGACCATGAACCGTGAAGGCATCCGCCGTCTGGCCGCCGAAGAGCTGGACCTGCCGACCTCGCCGTATCATTTCGCCGACACCTATGAAGACTACGCCAAGGCCGTGGCCGATGTCGGTTACCCATGCGTGGTCAAGCCGGTGATGAGCTCGTCGGGCAAAGGCCAGAGCCTGCTGCGCAGCGACGCCGACCTGCAGAAGTCGTGGGACTACGCCCAGGAAGGCGGCCGCGCCGGCAAGGGCCGGGTGATTGTCGAGGGCTTTATCGACTTTGAATACGAAATCACCCTGCTGACCGTGCGCCACGTCGGCGGTACCACCTTCCTGGAGCCGGTCGGCCACCGCCAGGAAAAGGGCGACTATCAGGAGTCGTGGCAGCCGCAGGCCATGAGCCCGAAAGCGCTGGCCGAATCGCAGCGCGTGGCCAAGGCTGTTACCGATGCCCTTGGCGGTCGTGGCCTGTTTGGCGTGGAACTGTTCGTGAAGGGCGACCAGGTGTGGTTCAGCGAAGTGTCGCCGCGCCCGCATGACACTGGCCTGGTCACCCTGATTTCCCAGGACCTGTCGCAGTTCGCCCTGCATGCCCGTGCGATTCTCGGCCTGCCGATCCCGGTGGTGCGCCAGTTTGGCCCGTCAGCGTCGGCGGTGATCCTGCCAGAAGGGCAGTCGCAGCAGACCAGCTTCGCCAACCTGGGCGCAGCGCTGAGCGAGCCGGATACCGCCATTCGCCTGTTCGGCAAGCCGGAAATCAACGGCACCCGCCGCATGGGCGTGTGCCTGGCGCGTGATGAGTCGGTCGAGCTGGCGCGGGCCAAGGCGACCCGCGCTTCGCAGGCGGTAAAGGTCGAGTTCTGATTCGAAACCGCAGGGGGGGCGCGTTGCGGCCCCCATTGCTTACAGCTCGGTATTACGGGTCTCTTTAAGGCACAGCACCGCAATCAGGCTGATCACCGCCGCAGCCGACACATAGCCCCCCACCCAGCTCAACCCGCCCATGCTCACCAGCTTCTGGGCAAAGAACGGTGCCGCCGAGGCCCCGACAATCCCGCCCAGGTTATACGCCGCCGAAGCCCCGGTATACCGCACGTGAGTCGGGAACAACTCGGGCAGCAGTGCCCCCATCGGCGCAAACGTCACGCCCATCAGGAACAGCTCGATGGCCAGGAACAGCGCCACCCCCGTCGTCGATCCCGAAGTCAGCAGTGGCTCCATGGCAAAGCCCGAAGCTACGGCCAGCAGGCCGCCGACGATCAGCACCGGCTTGCGCCCGTAACGGTCGCTGAGCCAGGCCGACAGCGGCGTGGCCAGGGCCATGAACACCACCGCGAAGCACAGCAGGCCCAGGAACGTCTCGCGGCTGTAGCCCAGCGTGGTCACGCCGTAGCTCAGCGAGAACACCGTGGAGATATAGAACAGCGCGTAGCACACCACCATGGCCGCAGCGCCCAGCAGGGTGGGCAGCCAGTAGCTGGAAAACAGCTCGACCACTGGCATTTTCACCCGCTCGTGGCGGGCGACAGCCTTGGCGAAGACCGGGCTTTCTTCAAGCTTCAGGCGCACATACAGGCCCACCAGCACCAGCGCGGCACTGAGCAGGAACGGAATACGCCAGCCCCATTCACGGAACTGCTCGTCGCTGAGCGTCAGGGCCAGGGTCAGGAACAGGCCGTTGGCGGCCAAAAAGCCGATCGAAGGGCCCAACTGGGGGAACATGCCGAACCAGGCGCGCTTGCCCTCGGGGGCGTTCTCGGTGGCCAGCAGCGCCGCGCCACCCCATTCACCGCCCAGGCCCAGGCCTTGGCCAAAGCGCAGCAGGCACAGGATGATCGGTGCCCACACGCCAATGCTGTCATAGCCCGGCAATACGCCGATGGCTGTGGTGGAGACACCCATCAGCAGCAGCGAGGCAACCAGGGTCGATTTGCGGCCGATACGGTCGCCAAAGTGGCCGAACAACGCCGACCCCAGCGGGCGGGCGAGGAAGGCGATGCCGAAGGTGAGGAAGGCGGCCAGCATTTGCGCGGTGCCCGACCCGGACGGGAAGAATACCGGGCCGATCACCAGGGCTGCAGCGGTGGCGTATACGTAGAAATCGTAGAACTCGATGGCGGTGCCGATGAAGCTGGCAGTGGCTACCCGCGCGGGCGAGTTGACCGGCGCGGCAGGCGCTTCGGCGTAGGTGCTGCTTGTCATTAAGTAGGTCCCTAACAGTCTGGTCCGGCTCCATGGGCATGGCCCGCGCGGTGTGCTGAGCAAAAGGGCAGGCACGGTTGCGCGGGCGCCGGAGCGTTTTGTTGTTGTGTGCGCCCGACTGACGATAGCCCAGAGGGGATAGGGGCGGGGCGGGCACTGTTCGGGGTGTTGAAGCAGGACCGCAGGGCGTGTCAGTGGAGCGGACTGGCCGTGGAACGCCGGGTGCGGGTAGCAGGCGTGACGGCGGGGCTGGGTAAGCGTGACCCGAGTATAGCTATCGGGTCACGGTCCACACCAGTACCTTGCTGGCACAATTGTCCTCTGTTTCGAGGATTTCCAGCCGATAGCGGCCAATCTTCAGGCAAACGGCACTTTCCGGGATGCTTTCCAGCGCTTCGGTAACCAGCCCGTTGAGGGTTTTCGGCCCGCCGTCGCAGGGCAGGTGCCAGCCCAGGGTGCGGTTGATTTCGCGCAGCGAAGCGTTGCCGTCGATGACGAAGGTGCCATCGGGCTGCGGGTGTACGTGAGGGTTTTCCAGGCTCTGTTCGTCCTCGAACTCGCCAACGATCTCTTCGAGGATGTCTTCCAGGGTGACGATGCCCTGCACCTCGCCGTACTCGTCCACTACCACACCCAGCCGGCGCTGCTGCTTGTGGAAGTTCAGCAGCTGCATTTGCAGAGGCGTGCTTTCTGGCACGAAATAGGGTTCGTAGCAGGCGCTGTGCAGCGCCTCCAGGGTCAGGTCGGCCTTGGGCAGCAGGTGGCTGATCAGCTTGGTGTTGAGGATGGCTTCGACCTGATTGATGTCGTTGTGGTAGACCGGCAGGCGGGTGTGGCGGCTGACGATCAACTGCTCGATGATGCGCTCGATCGGCTCGTCGAGGTTGATGCCGTCCACTTCGTTGCGCGGTACCAGGATGTCGTTGACGGTGACCTTGTCCAGCGACTGCAGGCCGTCGAGCAGGCCGTGGCGGGGTGTTTCGTGCTCCTCGTCTTCGTCAAAGTCGTCGGCTTCCTGAGGGTGCAGGGCCACGGCCGTAGGTTGCACGCGGAACGGGCGCAGGAGCAGCTTGGCGAAACCGTCCAGCAGGCAGGCCAGCGGCTGCAGCAGGGCGAGGGGCACTTTAAGCAGGCTGCTACCGAGGCTGACGCAGGCCTGCGGGTTACGCCGGGCCAGGCGCCGCGGCACGTACTCGGCAAACACCAGCAAGGTGAGGGTGGCGGCCAGCCCTGCCAGCCAGAAGCCGTGCTCGCCGCTATGGCGCTGGCCTACCAGGCAGGCGAGGCCCAGCACCAGCAGCTTGCCCAAACTGGCGCACAGCACCAGTGCCTGGGCCGGGAGCAAGGGCTGGCCGTCATCAAAGGTGCGCAGCGAGCCATTAAGCAGCAGGCGGGCGGCATCCACCGTGGTGAACAGCGCCGACCACAGCAGCGCCAGTGCCAGGGTGCCGAGTAGCGGTGCGTACGGCAGTGTGTCCATGAGCGGCCGTCAGATATGCAGGATGAATTCGCGAACCAGCTTGCTGCCGAAATAGGCCAGCATCAGCAGGCAGAAACCGGCCAGCGTCCAGCGGATGGCCTTGTGACCACGCCAGCCCAAGCGGGTGCGGCCCCACAGCAATACGCTGAAAACCACCCAGGCGACACAGGCCAGCAAGGTTTTGTGGACCAGGTGCTGGGCGAACAGGTTGTCGAGGAACAGCCAGCCGGAGATCAGCGACAGCGACAGCAGGCACCAGCCGGCCCAAAGGAAGCCGAACAGCAGGCTTTCCATGGTTTGCAAGGGCGGGAAGTTGCGGATCAGCCCGGAGGGGTGCTTGTTCTTCAGCTGGTGGTCCTGCAGCAGCAGCAGCAGCGACTGGAACACCGCGATGGTGAACAGCCCGTACGCCAGGATCGACAGCAGGATATGCGCGAGGATGCCCGGCTCTTCGTTGATCAGCGGTACGGTGCCAGGCGGCGCGAACTGCGCCAGCAGCGCCGTCACCGCGCCCAGCGGGAACAGCAGCACCAGCAGGTTTTCGACCGGTATGCGCAGGCAGGCCAGCAGGGTCAGGCCGATGACGGCCACGGCGATCAGGCTGGCGGCGCTGAAGAAGTCCAGGCTCAGGCCCAGCGGGGTGATCAGCTGGAAGTACAGCGCACCGGCCTGGGCGAGCACCGCGAAGGTACCCAGCAGGACGAGCAGGCGCTTGTCGGACTTACGGCCCTGGGCCAGGTGCGAGCCCTGGTAGATGGCCGCGGCTATATATAGGCCGGCAGCGATCAGGTTGGGGATGAGGCTGGGAGAGGAGACCATAAGTCCTGGTTGACGAGCCTTAAAGAGACGGAGTTTGGCATAGATTCCGCCGCTCTAGGAAGACTGGCAGACCGCGTAACGGCATTCGCGGGTGAACCCGCTCCCACAGGTGCCGTGCAAGGCTCCAGTGTAGTGAAGATCCTGTGGCAGCGGGCGTGCCCGCGAAGGGGTCAGTGCAACCACCGAATATCTCCCAAGGTGTGCGCCGCCGCCGCACTTCGCTATAATCGCCGCCTTGCTGTGCCCGGCGGGTGTGTATTTCCCCCAGGGTGCCTGACAAACCTCGGCTTTTACTGGGCCTGAAAGGATCACCATGTTCGAAAACCTGACCGACCGCCTGTCACAGACGCTGCGCCATGTCACCGGCAAGGCCAAGCTGACCGAAGACAACATCAAGGACACGCTGCGCGAAGTGCGCATGGCCCTGCTCGAGGCCGACGTTGCCCTGCCGGTGGTCAAGGATTTCGTCAATAGCGTCAAGGAACGTGCGGTCGGCACCGAAGTGTCGCGCAGCCTGACCCCGGGCCAGGCGTTCGTGAAGATCGTCCAGGCCGAGCTGGAAAGCCTGATGGGCGCGGCCAACGAAGACCTCGCGCTCAATGCCGCACCGCCTGCCGTGGTACTGATGGCCGGCCTGCAGGGCGCGGGTAAGACCACCACCGCCGGCAAGCTGGCGCGCTTCCTTAAAGAGCGCAAGAAAAAGACCGTGATGGTGGTATCCGCCGACGTCTACCGCCCTGCGGCGATCAAGCAGCTGGAAACCCTGGCCAACGACATCGGCGTCACTTTCTTCCCTTCTGATATCAGCCAGAAGCCGGTGGCCATTGCCGAAGCGGCCATCCGCGAAGCCAAGCTGAAGTTCATCGATGTGGTCATCGTCGACACCGCCGGCCGTCTGCACATCGACGCCGACATGATGGACGAGATCAAGGCGCTGCACGCTGCGGTCAAGCCGATCGAGACCCTGTTCGTGGTGGACGCCATGACCGGCCAGGACGCCGCCAACACTGCCAAGGCCTTTGGCGAGGCCCTGCCGCTGACCGGCGTGGTGCTCACCAAGGTTGACGGTGACGCCCGTGGCGGTGCTGCACTGTCGGTGCGTGCCATCACCGGCAAGCCGATCAAGTTCATCGGTATGGGTGAGAAGACCGAGGCCCTCGAGCCGTTCCACCCCGACCGCGTCGCTTCGCGCATCCTCGGCATGGGTGACGTGCTCAGCCTGATCGAGCAGGCCGAGCAGACCATCGACAAGGCCAAGGCCGACAAGCTGGCCAAGAAGCTGAAGAAGGGCAAGGGCTTCGACCTCGAAGACTTCCGCGACCAGCTGCAACAGATGAAGAACATGGGCGGCCTGGGCGGCCTGATGGACAAGCTGCCTAGCATCGGCGGGGTCAACCTGTCGCAGATGGGCAATGCCCAGGGTGCGGCCGAGAAGCAGTTCAAGCAGATGGAAGCGATCATCAACTCCATGACCCCGGCCGAGCGCCGCGACCCTGACCTGATCAGCGGTTCGCGCAAGCGCCGTATCGCCCTTGGCTCTGGCACCCAGGTGCAGGACATCGGCCGGCTGATCAAGCAGCACAAACAAATGCAGAAGATGATGAAGAAATTTTCTGCCAAAGGCGGCATGGCCAAGATGATGCGCGGCCTTGGCGGCATGATGCCCGGCGGCGGCATGCCCAAGCTGTAAACAGATTCAGGCCAGTGGCGGCAACCCCGCCGCTGACCGGAACCCGCTTCGGCGGGAACACCGCCGCCTCTATGAGGCGGCTTAATAGCAGATCAGCAGGCTGGCCTTTTTATTTGAAGTAAAAAGGCATTTGCAAATGTCCGTATATTCCTTGAGAATGTGCGGCCTTTCGGGCACCCGTGTGCCCGCTGTGCATCATGATTTGCAGCACCGACTACAGGAACGATGTTCAATGCTTACCATTCGTCTTGCCCGTGGCGGCTCCAAAAAGCGCCCGTTTTACCAACTGACCGTAACCGACTCGCGTAACCCGCGTGACGGCTCCCACATCGAACAGGTTGGCTTCTTCAACCCGATCGCTCGTGGTCAGGAAGTTCGTCTGTCCGTTAAACAAGACCGCGTTGCTCACTGGCTGAGCATCGGCGCACAGCCGTCTGAGCGTGTTGCTCAGCTGCTGAAGGAAGCGGCCAAGGCTGCTGCCTGAACCGTATGAACGCGACGCCAGAAAAGGCTGACGACCTCATCGTCGTTGGCAAGATTTTTTCGGTTCACGGCGTTCGCGGCGAAGTGAAGGTGTATTCCTTTACCGATCCGATTGAAAACCTGTTGGATTACCGTAACTGGACGCTTCGGCGTGAAGGGTCGGTCAAGCAGGTAGAGCTGGTCAGTGGCCGTTCCAATAAAAAGGAGCTGGTCGCCAAGCTCAAAGGGCTCGACGATCGTGACGAAGCGCGTCTTCTGAGCGGTTACGAGATTTGCATCTCGCGCAGCCTTTTGCCCAACCTGACGGACGACGAGTACTACTGGTACCAGTTGGTCGGTCTGAAAGTCATCAACCAGGACGAACAGCTGTTCGGCACGGTTGATCACCTGTTGGAGACCGGCGCGAACGATGTAATGGTGGTCAAGCCTTGCGCAGGCAGCCTGGATGACCGTGAGCGCTTGTTGCCCTATACGGCGCAATGTGTGCTGGCAGTCGACCTTGAAGCCGGTGTGATGCGGGTCGAATGGGACGCGGATTTCTAACTGATGGGTAACCTTCGCGTAGAAGTCATCACGTTGTTCCCCGAGATGTTCTCGGCCATTACGGAGTACGGCATTACCAGCCGCGCGGTGAAGCAGGGCTTGTTGCAGGTCACTTGCTGGAATCCGCGGGACTACACCAGTGATCGCCACCACACGGTGGATGATCGGCCTTTTGGCGGTGGTCCGGGGATGGTGATGAAGATCAAGCCTCTGGAAGATGCGCTGGCCAGTGCCAGGCAAGCGACCGGAGCAACGGCAAAGGTAATCTACCTTTCGCCACAAGGCCGCAAGCTGGATCAGCAAGCGGTCAAAGGCTTGGCCGAACAGGAATCTTTGATCCTGATCGCCGGCCGTTATGAAGGCATTGACGAGCGTTTTATTGATGCTTATGTCGATGAAGAGTGGTCGATTGGCGACTATGTGCTTTCCGGTGGTGAGCTACCGGCCATGGTACTGATCGATGCGGTTACGCGGCTGCTGCCCGGAGCTTTAGGGCATGTAGGCTCGGCGGAGGAAGATTCCTTCACCGATGGCTTGCTGGATTGCCCGCACTACACCCGACCTGAGGTGTATGCGGATCAGCGTGTTCCCGACGTGTTGCTAAGTGGCAACCATGCACATATCCGGCGATGGCGGATGAAGCAGTCCCTTGGTAGGACCTTCGAACGACGCGCCGATCTTCTGGAAAGTCGCTCACTTTCTGGAGAAGAGAAAAAGCTGCTCGAGGAATACCTCCGCGAGCGGAACGATAGTTAACGTATCGATGGTGGATCACGTTTGTCCACCTTAGGAGCACAGCATGACTAACAAAATCATCCAGCAGCTCGAAGCAGAGCAGATGAGCAAGGAAATCCCGACCTTCGCACCAGGCGACACCGTTGTCGTTCAGGTTAAAGTGAAGGAAGGTGAGCGTTCCCGTCTGCAGGCGTTCGAAGGCGTTGTTATCGCCAAGCGTAACCGTGGTCTGAACAGCGCCTTCACCGTGCGCAAGATCTCGAGCGGCGTTGGTGTTGAGCGTACCTTCCAGACCTACAGCCCGCAAATCGACAGCCTGGCCGTGAAACGTCGTGGTGACGTGCGTAAAGCCAAGCTGTACTACCTGCGCGACCTGTCCGGCAAAGCCGCTCGCATCAAGGAAAAACTGTCCTGAGGACAGTTTGCCCGGTGGCCAAGGCCGCCTAGCGAGAAAAAAGCAGCCTTCGGGCTGCTTTTTTGCGTTTTGAACCCCCGAAGATGTGATTGCCATGACTACCCGAGACCAGGAAATCCAGCGCCGCACCGAGTTGTCGGTGACCCGCGTGACCAAGGCGGTGTTCCCCAACACCACCAACCACCACAACACCCTGTTCGGCGGCACCGCCCTGGCCTGGATGGACGAAGTGTCGTTCATTGCCGCCACGCGCTTCTGTCGCCTGCCGCTGGTGACCGTGTCCACTGACCGCATCGACTTCAAGCACCCGATCCCGGCGGGCTCGATTGTCGAATTGGTGGGCTCGGTGATCAAGGTCGGCAATACCAGCCTGCAGGTGCAGGTGGACGTGTTTGTCGAGAACATGTACCTGGACGGCCGCGAGCGGGCGATCCACGGGGTGTTCAGCTTTGTCGCCATCGACGAGGACAAGCGCCCGGTCCCCGTTTTGCCCCAGGCCTGAGCTTTTCCTGCGGCGGCCCTTTCGCGGCTAAAGCCGCTCCCACAGGGGTAAACAATTCCTGATCCTGTGGGGAACCCTGTGCGAGCGGCTTTAGCCGCGAAGAGGCCAGTACAGACAACCTGTCAGCTGCTGTGAAACACTAGGCCAACGTCCAACACCCAGCAGCCTCGAATGCCCGCCCTAGACCACCCCCTGATCGACCAGTTTCTCGACGCCCTGTGGCTTGAAAAAGGCCTGTCCGACAACACCCGCGTGTCCTACCGCAGCGATCTGGCACTGTTCAACGGCTGGTTGCAGGAGCATTCGGTTTCCCTGCCCGACGCCGGCCGTGACCTGATCCTCGACCACCTGGCCTGGCGCCTCGATCAGGGCTACAAGCCTCGCTCCACGGCGCGCTTCCTGTCCGGCCTGCGCGGTTTCTTCCGCTATCTGCTGCGGGAAAAGCTGGTGGCGGTAGACCCGACTCTGCAGGTCGACATGCCGCAACTGGGCAAGCCGCTGCCCAAGTCGTTGTCCGAAGCCGACGTTGAAGCCTTGCTGCAGGCCCCGGACCTGGGCGAAGCCATCGGCCAGCGCGACCGCGCCATGCTCGAAGTGCTCTATGCCTGCGGCCTGCGCGTCACCGAGCTGGTCAGCCTGACCCTCGACCAGGTCAACCTGCGCCAGGGTGTGCTGCGGGTGATGGGCAAGGGCAGCAAGGAGCGCCTGGTGCCCATGGGCGAGGAGGCAGTGGTATGGCTGGAACGCTACCAGCGCGATGGCCGTGCCGAGCTGCTCAATGGCCGCCCCAGCGACGTGCTGTTCCCCAGCCAGCGCGGCGAACAGATGACCCGCCAGACCTTCTGGCACCGCATCAAGCACCATGCCCGGGTGGCAGGCATCGACAAACCGTTGTCGCCGCACACGCTGCGCCACGCGTTCGCCACCCACCTGCTCAACCATGGCGCGGACCTGCGCGTGGTGCAGATGCTGCTTGGTCACAGCGACCTTTCGACCACCCAGATCTACACCCACGTTGCCAAGGCCCGCCTGCAGCAGTTGCACGCGCAGCACCACCCGCGTGGATGAATGTTTTTCATGTTCCGCCGACTGGTCCTTGCAAGGCCCTTCACCGGTGGTGTGATGTGGTAGGCTTGGGCGGTTTGCACCAAGGGCCGCACGGCCACCGCGTCTTTTCCGCAGGTGGCGCCCTCCGGTCCCTGTCCGCCTTCAGGAGTTCCCATGCGCGTGACCCAGTTTTTCGCCGCCGCCGCGCTGGCGCTGGCCAGTACCTTCGCCGTTGCCGCGGCAACCGATAGCAACGCCGTAGCCGAGCAGGCCATCCGCAAATCGCTGCAGAACCTCGAGCTGGAAGTGCCCGTCGAAAGCGTCGCCAGCAGCCCGCTGAACGGCCTGTATGAAGTCAAGCTGCAGGGCGGCCGCGTGCTGTACGCCAGCGCCGACGGCCAGTTCGTGATGCAGGGCTACCTGTTCCAGATCCAGGACGGCAAGCCGGTCAACCTCACCGAGAAAACCGAGCGTATGGGCGTCGCCAAGCTCATCAACGGCATTCCAGCGGCAGAGATGGTGGTTTATCCTGCCAAGGGCGAGACCAAGTCGCACATCACCGTGTTCACCGATACCACCTGCCCGTATTGCCACAAGCTGCACGCCGAAGTGCCCGAGCTGAACCGTCGCGGTATCGAAGTGCGCTATGTCGCCTTCCCGCGCCAGGGGCTGGGCTCGCCGGGTGACCAGCAGTTGCAGGCTGTGTGGTGCTCCAGCGATCGCCGTGGGGCGATGGACAAGATGGTCGAAGGTGAAGAGATCAAGGCTGCCAAGTGCGCCAACCCGGTCGGCAAGCAGTTCCAGCTGGGCCAGTCGATCGGCGTCAATGGTACCCCGGCTATCGTCCTCGAAAGCGGCCAGGTCATTCCGGGCTACCAGCCGGCACCGCAGGTCGCCAAGCTGGCACTTGCCAAGTAATCCAATTCAGTACGCCGTCGTCATGGGGTGACGGCATGTTTCACGGTCGGCGAAAGTGTCGGCCGTTCAATGGGGAGTTCACAGTGAAACCGGTCAAAGTAGGCATCTGTGGGTTGGGGACCGTCGGTGGCGGAACCTTCAATGTACTTCAGCGCAACGCCGAGGAGATTGCCCGCCGTGCCGGGCGCGGTATTGAAGTGGCACAGATCGCCATGCGCTCGCAGAACCCGAACTGCCAGATTACCGGTACCCCCATTACCGCTGACGTGTTCGAAGTTGCGAGCAACCCGGAGATCGATATTGTCGTCGAGCTGATCGGTGGCTACACCATCGCCCGCGACCTGGTGCTCAAGGCCATCGAAAACGGCAAGCACGTGGTCACCGCCAACAAGGCGCTGATTGCCGTGCACGGTAACGAGATCTTTGCCAAGGCCCGCGAGAAGGGCGTGATCGTCGCCTTCGAAGCGGCCGTGGCGGGCGGCATCCCGGTGATCAAGGCCATCCGCGAAGGCCTCTCGGCCAACCGCATCAACTGGCTGGCCGGCATCATCAACGGCACCGGCAACTTCATCCTCACCGAAATGCGTGAGAAGGGCCGTGCTTTCCCGGACGTGCTGGCCGAAGCCCAGGCGCTGGGTTACGCCGAAGCCGACCCGACCTTCGACGTCGAGGGCATCGACGCCGCGCACAAGCTGACCATTTTGGCGTCGATCGCTTTTGGCATTCCGCTGCAGTTCGACAAGGCCTACACCGAAGGCATCACCCAGCTGACCACTGCTGACGTGAACTATGCCGAGGCCCTGGGCTATCGCATCAAGCACCTGGGCGTGGCGCGTCGCACCGCCGAAGGCATCGAGCTGCGCGTGCACCCGACGCTGATCCCGGCCGACCGCCTGATCGCCAACGTCAACGGCGTGATGAACGCTGTCATGGTCAACGGTGACGCCGCCGGTTCCACCCTGTACTACGGTGCGGGCGCTGGCATGGAGCCTACTGCTTCGTCGGTGGTTGGCGACCTGGTCGACGTGGTCCGTGCCATGACCTCCGACCCGGAAAACCGCGTACCGCACCTGGCCTTCCAGCCAGACTCGCTGTCGGCCCACCCGATCCTGCCGATCGAAGCCTGCGAAAGCGCCTACTACCTGCGCATCCAGGCCAAGGATCACCCGGGCGTACTGGCCCAGGTGGCCAGCATCCTGTCGGAGCGTGGCATCAACATCGAGTCGATCATGCAGAAGGAAGCCGAGGAGCAGGATGGCCTGGTGCCGATGATCCTCCTGACCCATGGTGTGGTCGAAAAGAGCATCAACGACGCCATCGTCGCCCTGGAAGCCCTGCAGGACGTGATCGGCAAGGTCGTGCGTATCCGCGTTGAACAGCTCAACTGACAAAATTATTGCCGTCGGGCCGCCAGCGCGGCCCCGGCCCCAGCATCGAAGGTTTGCACCCATGCGCTATATCAGTACCCGCGGCCAGGCACCGGCCCTGAATTTCGAAGACGTGCTGCTGGCTGGCCTGGCCAGTGACGGCGGCCTCTACGTGCCAGAAAACCTGCCACGCTTCACCCAGGAAGAAATCGCTTCCTGGGCTGGCCTGCCATACCACGAGCTGGCCTTCCGCGTGATGCGCCCGTTCGTTGAAGGCAGCATCGCCGACGCCGATTTCAAGAAGATCCTCGAAGAAACCTACGGCGAGTTCGCCCACGCTGCGGTTGCCCCGCTGCGTCAGCTGAACAGCAACGAGTGGGTGCTGGAGCTGTTCCACGGCCCGACCTTGGCGTTCAAGGACTTCGCCCTGCAACTGCTCGGCCGCCTGCTCGACCACGTGCTGGCCAAGCGCAACGAGCGCGTGGTGATCATCGGTGCCACCAGTGGTGACACCGGTTCTGCCGCCATCGAAGGCTGCCGCCGTTGCGACAACGTCGACATCTTCATCCTGCACCCGCACCAGCGCGTGTCGGAAGTGCAACGCCGGCAGATGACCACCATCTTCGGCGACAACATCCATAACATCGCCATCGAAGGCAACTTCGATGACTGCCAGGAAATGGTCAAGGCCAGCTTCGCCGACCAGTCGTTCCTCAAGGGCACCCGCCTGGTAGCAGTCAACTCGATCAACTGGGCGCGCATCATGGCCCAGATCGTCTACTACTTCCACGCAGCCCTGCAGCTGGGCGGCCCGGCACGTTCGGTGGCGTTCTCGGTACCAACCGGCAACTTCGGCGACATCTTCGCCGGTTACCTGGCGCGCAACATGGGCCTGCCGATCAGCCAGCTGGTCGTCGCCACCAACCGCAACGACATCCTGCACCGCTTCATGAGCGGCAACCAGTACGTCAAGGACACCCTGCACGCCACCCTGTCGCCGTCGATGGACATCATGGTCTCGTCCAACTTCGAGCGCCTGCTGTTCGACCTGCACGGCCGCAACGGCGCCGCCATTGCCGACCTGATGGACAACTTCAAGCAAGGTGGCGGCTTCAGCGTCGAGCAAGGCCGCTGGACCGAGGCCCGCAAACTGTTCGATTCGCTGGCCGTCAGCGACGAGCAGACCTGCGAGACCATCGCCGAAGTCTTCGCTGCCACCGGTGAAGTGCTCGACCCGCACACCGCGATTGGCGTCAAGGCTGCACGCGAGTGCCGCCGTAGCTTGGACACGCCGATGGTGGTGCTGGGTACCGCGCACCCGGTCAAGTTCCCGGAAGCGGTGGAAAAGGCGGGTGTAGGCAAGGCGCTGGAGCTGCCGGCGCACCTCAGCGACCTGTTCAGCCGTGAAGAGCGTTGCACGGTGCTGGCCAATGACCTGAAAGCAGTGCAGGGCTTTGTCAGCCAGCACGGCAACCGCGGCAAACCGTTGTAAGTACGTTGCCTTGTGGGGCCGCAAAGCGGCCCCGCATGTCAGCCTTTTCCCTTGATCCTTCAGAAATTTCCTATTCGGCCCGTCCAGCGCCAAGCCTAAATTAGCCGGTCCTCCCACCAGGAGCGGCATATGCACCAGCCCTACGTGTTGATCCACCAGGTTCGCCCATCTCACCAGATCCTCCTGCACCAGGCCCTCAACGCCCAAGGCATGTTCAACGTGCGCATCAGCGCAAACGCCAGCGACCTGGACGCTTGCCTGGCCGCTGAACGTCGCCCCGACCTGCTGATTCTCGACCACGCCATGCCAACCCGGGCCGGCCTTTCTTTGCTCGCTCGGCAGCATCGATCACGTGCGTTGCTGTTCGTCGGCCAGGCTACCCCCAAGCACCAGAACCTTGCCCAGGAGGCGAGAAAGCGGGGCCTATGGGTACTCGCCGAACTCCCCTGGCCGCTTTCGTCCACGCGCCTGCAGCGTGCCTTGCAAGCGCTGCACGTGCGCCCGTGGCGGCATACTAAAACTGTCACGTCTGCCCCGCATGCTCACTGAAACAGCCGCGGACAACGAACTTTGCGCTGCGCCTGTTGGTCAGTTCCTTTATATCCCACCACGCAGCGAGTGAACCGGATGGAAAGAATCTGCAAACTGCTCAACGACGCCCTGACTCCCTATCAGGCCCAGCTCGGCATCGCTGATGCCAGCGGTGATCGCCAATTGACCCTTCACGACCCCGTTGCCGGCATTACCCTGCGGCGCACGGTGAGCGAGCGTCAGTTGCAGGAGCAACGCCTGTTGATCGATCTGGTAGATGGCCTGCACCGTGATTTGCAGATTGCCGAAGGGCGGTTGCAGCCTTGTGTGATCGCGGCGCTGCAGCAGCGTCAGCAACCTCAGGGAACCTTTGCCTGAGTGGGGTATCAGACAGTGCAAGGGTAGCCAGCCAGTGCTTTGCTCCGGTGCTGGCAAGGCTGCCTCGGGAAGCCTCAATCGGCTTTCGCTTGGCCCCGGGCGTCCTCCCCAGCGTCCGGGGTTTCTTTTTTCTGACTAGGCACATTTCCCTGTAGGAGCGGCCTTGCCGATCGACCAGCTATTGGTCTTGGAAAAAGCGCTTGCTGTCTTCCAGATAGTCTTCCTGTAACGGCGGGTCCAGCCAACGCGCATACAACGCCGGCAAAACATCCCGGCGCAGTGCAGGTAACAGCTGATCGATATGCGCGATGGCATCGCGCCCCAGAGGGCTGTCCGAGCAACCCACATGCAGAAACTGGTAGCGCTCTACCCCTTGCACCGGATGAAACTGGTAATCCGCCAGTGCACCTCCTTGCTGCTGAATCAGATAGCGCACTTCCGGCCAGTAGCCGAGCACCATGCGCAGGCGCCCCAGCTGTTGCATCTGTAGCAGGTTGGCGGTCGCCTCGTTGCCGTAGTGGCGGCTGAGCATGCTGTCGGGCAACTGGCGCAGGATGGCGTCGATCTGGGTGCCGTAGCTGCGTTCTGCAACAATCCCCAGCTTCAGCGAGTCGTTGCTCAGCAGGCCACGCAGGTCGACCTGCTGGCCATCGAGGTACGGTGCCACCAGCGCCTGGTTTTCCTTGCGCAGCACCAGGCCACCGCTGAGTACGCCCAGCGATGGCCTGGAAAAACGCACATACTCGGCACGTTCCGGGGTCCATAGCAGGGTAGGGTCGCAGGTGAAGCTGTTGCGGTCTTGCAGCATCTGGATGCCGCGGGCGCGGTTGACCCGCACAATGCTGTGGTCGTATTCGGGCATCTGCCCGATCAGCAGCGGCAGCAACTGGTCTATCACCCCTTGGCCTTCTTCCGGGCCTGCAAAAATGGTGAACGGCGGCAGGTCACGCACCAGCCAGAAGATGCGTTCCTTGGCACTGACAGGCTGTAGCAGCAATGCGGGCAGTAGCCCGCACAGCAGGATCAGGTGGCGTAACCAGCTGGCAGCGCGCATGGGCGAGGGCGGCGCCAGGCGTCAGACCGCGCCGGCTTCGCGCAGGCCGGCTATGGCCGCTGCGTCGTAGCCCAGGCGGGTGAGCAATGTCTCGGTGTGTTCGCCCAGCGCCGGGCCGACCCATTCGGTAGAGCCAGGCGTATCCGACAGCTTCGGCACGATGCCCGGCATGCGGAACGGCTTGCCGTCCGGCAGCTTGGCCTGCTGGAACATTTCCCGCGCCAGGTACTGCGGGTCATTGAACATGTCCTCGGCCGAATAGATACGGCTGGCCGGTACTTCGGCCGTGGTCAGTACCTGCATCAGTTGCTCAAGAGGCAGGCTGTTGGCCCAGCGGTCGATCACCCCGTACAGCTCGTCACGGCGCAGGTCGCGGCCATCGTTGCTGGCCAGGGCCGGGTCGTCTGCCAGGTCGGCACGGCCGATGGCCTGCATGAAGCGCTTGAAGATGGCATCGCCGTTGGCGCCGATCTGCACGTGCTTGCCGTCGGCGCTGGTGTGGATCGAGGAGGGGGTGATACCCGGCATGATGTTGCCGGTGCGCTCGCGGATAAACCCGAACACATCGAACTCCGGGACCATGCTTTCCATCATGGCGAAGATCGCCTCGTACAGCGCCACGTCCACCACCTGGCCCTGGCCGCCATTGACCTCGCGGTGGCGCAGCGCCATCAGCGCACCGATCACCCCCCACAGGGCGGCAATCGAGTCACCGATGGAAATGCCCGTGCGTACCGGCGGGCGGTCGTCGAAGCCGGTGATGTAGCGCAAACCGCCCATCGACTCGCCCACTGCGCCGAAGCCCGGTTGGTCTTTCATCGGCCCGGTCTGGCCAAAGCCCGAGAGGCGCACCATCACCAGGCGCGGGTTAAGCGCATGCAGCACATCCCAGCCCAGGCCGAGTTTTTCCAGCACGCCCGGGCGGAAGTTCTCGATCAGGATGTCGGCGTCGGCCAGCAGGCGCTTCAGAATCTCGAGGCCTTCGGGGTGCTTGAGGTTGAGGGTGAGCGATTGCTTGTTGCGCGCCTGCACGAACCACCACAGCGAAGTGCCCTCGTACAGCTTGCGCCACTTGCGCAACGGGTCGCCGCCGTCGGGGGATTCGACCTTGATCACCTCGGCGCCGAATTCGGCGCAGATGCGCGAGGCGAACGGCCCGGCAATCAGGGTGCCGAGTTCGACAACTTTGAGGCCGGCGAGGGGTTTGCTGGGCGTCGACATGGGGCATCCGTGGCAGCAGGGCAGAGCCGTGGTTTTATCACACGTCGGTTTCGCCGGGTACTGCTGCGGCGCATGGAGGGAGCGGATGGGTTAGACTGTGCCACTTTTCTTTTGCACGAAGCCCGTCGACCATGGCCCAGCCGTCCACCACCTACAAGTTCGAATTGAATCTGACCGACCTTGATCGCAATGTCTACGAAAGCGTCAAGCAGACCATTGCTCGCCATCCTTCGGAAACCGAAGAGCGTATGGCGGTTCGTCTGTTGGCGTATGCGCTCTGGTACAACGAGAACTTGTCGTTTGGCCGCGGTCTGTCGGATGTCGATGAGCCGGCACTGTGGGAAAAGAGCCTGGACGATCGCGTGTTGCACTGGATCGAAGTGGGCCAGCCAGACGCCGACCGCCTGACCTGGTGCTCGCGCCGTACCGAACGTACCAGCCTGCTGGCCTATGGCAGCCTGCGTGTGTGGGAAGGCAAGGTGGTAGGGGCCGTGAAAAACCTGAAAAACCTGAACATCGCTGCCGTGCCTCAGGAGGTGCTGGAGACACTGGCCACCGACATGCCGCGCAGCATCAAGTGGGACGTGATGATCAGCGAAGGCACGGTGTTCGTGACGGATGACCGGGGCCAGCACGAAGTGCAACTGCAGTGGCTGCTCGGTGAGCGTGGCTGAAGCGACCCATGCGCATCGAACCTCGCCCCCTGCCGCCGACCCTGCCATTTCTGGGTAACCTGCCACCCTTGCTGACCCGTCTGTACGCCGCGCGCGGTGTGCAGTCCGAGGCCGAACTGGACAAAAGCCTGGCGCGCCTGCTGCCCTACCAGCAACTCAAGGGCATCGAGGCCGGTGTCGACCTGCTGGTCGAGGCGCTGGACCAGCGCCAGCGCATTCTTATCGTTGGCGACTTCGATGCCGATGGCGCCACCGCCAGCACCGTCGGGGTGCTGGGCCTGCGCCTGATGGGTGCAGCCCACGTCGATTACCTGGTGCCCAACCGCTTCGAATACGGCTATGGCCTGACCCCGGAAATCGTCGAGGTGGCGCTGCAGCGTCAGCCGCAACTGCTGATCACCGTGGACAACGGCATTTCCAGCGTCGAGGGTGTGGCGGCAGCCAAGGCCGCCGGGCTCAAGGTACTGGTCACCGACCACCACCTGCCGGGCCAGCAATTGCCCGATGCCGACGCCATCATCAACCCCAACCAGCCGGGCTGTACGTTCCCGAGCAAGGCGCTGGCCGGGGTAGGGGTGATCTTCTATGTGCTGATGGCCCTGCGCGCGCGCCTGCGCAGCCTGGGGCGCTACGAGACGCAACCACAGCCCAACATCGGCGAACTGCTCGACCTGGTCGCGTTGGGCAGCGTCGCCGACGTGGTGCCGCTGGATGCCAACAACCGCATCCTGGTGCACCAGGGCCTTGAGCGCATCCGCGCCGGCCGCGCCCGGCCAGGGCTGAAGGCGATTCTTGAAGTGGCCCGCCGCGATCACCGGCGCATCACCTCGACTGACCTGGGTTTCATCCTCGGCCCACGGCTGAACGCCGCCGGTCGCCTGGACGACATGAGCCTGGGCATTGAATGCCTGCTGTGCGAAGACGCGGCGCTGGCCCAGGACATGGCCCAGCAGCTGGACGACCTGAACCAGGACCGCAAGTCCATCGAGCAGGGCATGCAGCGCGAGGCCCTGGCCCAGCTCAAGGACCTGCCGGTCGAGTCGATGCCGTATGGACTGTGCCTGTTCGATGCCGACTGGCACCAGGGTGTGATCGGTATTCTGGCTTCGCGCCTTAAAGAGCGTTATCACCGGCCAACCATCGCGTTCGCGGATGCCGGCGAGGGCATGCTCAAAGGTTCGGCGCGCTCGGTACCAGGCTTCCACATCCGCGATGCACTGGATGCCGTGGCGGCGCGTCACCCGCAACTGATCAGCAAGTTCGGCGGCCACGCCATGGCTGCGGGCTTATCGTTGCCTGAGGGTAATTTCCCGGCCTTTGCCGAGGCGTTCGACGAAGAAGTGCGGCGCCAGCTGCGTGAGGAAGACCTCACAGGCCGGCTGTTGTCCGATGGCAGCCTGGCCGTGGAGGAATTCCACCTCGACCTGGCCAAGGCCCTGCGCCATGCCGGGCCTTGGGGCCAGCATTTCCCCGAGCCGCTGTTCCACGGCGTGTTCCAGCTGGTGGAGCAGCGCGTGGTGGGCGAGCGGCACCTGAAGGTGGTGCTCAAGAGCGAGTGTGGTTCGGTGCGACTGGATGGCATTGCCTTTGGCGTCGACCGCGAAGTGTGGCCGAACCCGACCGTGCGTTGGGTCGAACTGGCGTACAAGCTGGATGTGAACGAGTTTCGTGGCAATGAAAGTGTGCAGTTGATGATTGCCCACATGGAGCCGCGCTGACGGGTTCGCTGGGCTTGCCTTGAGTTGTTTGGTGTGGCGGAAATCGAGCGCCGCCCGCGCGGCGCATCGCGACGCAAGGCCGCTCCCACATTTGTTGCAACGTGCCAAACCTGCAAGGCCATGGTTGCGCGCCTTGTTGGTCTGACGATGCCTGTGCGCTGTCGCTGTTATCGCTCCACCAGCCTTCCGTCATGCGCCAAGGCTGACAACCATGGCCTCACAGACATGGCCACGTTGCAACAAATGTGGGAGCGGCCTTGCGTCGCGATGCGCCGCGCGGGCGGCGCTCGATCTCACCGGCGCCATCACTTTCGAGCCTGACACCCGCACCCCACCCAAAATCCCATGGAACCTTCCCCCCACCCATTCTGGTCTAGTCTGAAGTTATGACCGGACCTGGGCCAGGGACGTGCAATTGAGTGTCCGGGCCGGATCACCATTGGAGTCCTTGGGAGGTGCCCTCATGAGCCTGCTGCTCGAGCCTTACACCCTGCGTCAGCTGACCTTGCCCAACCGCATCGCGGTGTCGCCGATGTGCCAGTATTCCGCCATCGATGGCCTGGCCAACGACTGGCACCTTGTCCATTTAGGCAGCCGTGCTGTGGGTGGCGCCGGCCTGGTTATCACGGAAGCCGTGGCAGTTACCGCCGATGGCCGCATCACCGCCGAAGACCTTGGCCTGTGGGAAGACGCCCAGATCGCGCCGCTGCAACGCATCACCCGTTTCATCACCGCCCAGGGCGCCGTGCCGGGCATACAGTTGGCGCACGCCGGGCGCAAGGCCAGTACCTATCGCCCATGGCTGGGCAAACAGGGCAGTGTGAAGCTTGAAGAGGGCGGCTGGCAGCCAGTAGGCCCGTCGAAGATCGCCTTCGACCCGCAACACACACCGCCACATGAGCTGACCACGGACGAGATCCAGGATGTGATCGCGGCCTTCGTCGCCTCGACCGAGCGCGCCTTGAAGGCCGGTTTCAAGGTGGTGGAAATCCATGCCGCCCATGGCTACCTGTTGCACCAGTTCCTGTCACCGTTAAGCAACCAGCGCCGCGACGAGTACGGCAGTTGTTTCGAAAACCGCATCCGCCTGACCCTGCAGGTGGTCGAGGCCGTGCGCAAGGTGTGGCCTGCCGAGTTGCCGCTGTTGGTGCGGGTGTCGGCAACCGATTGGGTGGAGGACGGCTGGAACCCGGATGAAACCGTCGAACTGGCTCGTCGCCTGCGAGGGTTGGGTGTGGACCTGATCGATGTGTCCTCTGGCGGTACCTCGGTAAACGCCGAGATCCCCACCGGCCCCGGCTATCAGACCCGCTTCGCTGAACGCGTGCGCAAGGAATCGGAAATTGCCACCGGCACCGTGGGCATGATCACCGAACCGGCCCAGGCCGAGCATATCCTGCGCACTGGCCAGGCCGACCTCATCTTCCTCGCCCGCGAGCTGTTGCGTGACCCGTACTGGCCACTGCACGCCGACGACGACCTGGGCGGCAACAAGGCCACCTGGCCTGCGCAGTACCAGCGCGCGACTAGCCGCGCCAACCCGATTCACGAGTCCGATCTGCGCGACTAGCGTATCGGCCTGCGGGTGATTTGAGAAAATTTTGTGCAGGGCTGAAATCGAGCGCCGCCCGCGCGGCGCTCGATCTCGTAGGCGCCACAACTCTAGCGACCGACGCCAACGCTTTGCTCAATGCTTGATCATCACATGCCGCACACAGGTGTAGTCCTCCAGCCCATACATCGACATATCCTTCCCATACCCCGAATGCTTCTGCCCGCCATGGGGCATTTCGCTGACCAGCATGAAGTGGGTATTCACCCAGGTGCAGCCGTACTGCAAGCGCGCTGCCAGGCGGTGGGCGCGGCCGGTGTCGCGGGTCCAGACCGATGAGGCCAGGCCGTAGTTGGAGTCGTTGGCCCACTCCAGCGCCTGGGCTTCGTCATTGAAGCGGGTGACCGATACCACCGGGCCGAACACTTCGTTGCGCACGATCTCGTCGTCCTGCAGGGCGTCGGCCAGCACGGTCGGCTCGAAGTAGAAACCATCGCCATCAATCGCCTTGCCACCCGTCACCAGGCGAATATGCGGTTGGGCGATGGCCCGCTCCACCAGCCCGGCGACCTTGTCACGATGCTGGGCACTGATCAGTGGCCCCAGCTCGGTGTCCTCGGCCTCCTGCAGGCCAGGTTTAAGGCTGGCTACGGCTTCACCCAGGCGCTCGACAAAGCGCTCGTAGATACCAGCCTGCACGTACAGGCGGCAGGCTGCGGTGCAGTCCTGGCCGGCGTTGTAGAAGCCGAAGGTACGGATGCCATCGATGGCAGCGTCGATGTCGGCGTCGTCGAACACCAGCACCGGGGCCTTGCCACCCAGCTCCATGTGCATGCGTTTAACGCTGTCGGCGGTGGCGCTGATGATGTGCGCGCCAGTGGGTATGGAGCCTGTCAGCGACACCATGCGCACCTTGGGATGGTTGACCAGCGGGTTGCCGACGGTCTGGCCGCGGCCAAACAGAATGTTCAGCACGCCCGGCGGCAGCAGGTCCTGGGCCAGCTCACCCAGGCGCAAAGCAGTCAGCGGGGTCAGTTCGGAGGGTTTGATCACCACCGTGTTGCCGGCTGCCAGGGCCGGGGCGATCTTCCAGGCCAGCATCATCAATGGGTAGTTCCACGGTGCGATGGAGGCAACCACACCCAATGGGTCGCGGCGGATCATCGAGGTGTGGCCCGGCAGGTACTCGCCCGCGGCCAAGCCGCCCAGGCAGCGCGCCGCGCCGGCAAAGTAGCGGAACACATCGGCAATCGCCGGGATTTCATCGTTCAGCGCGGCGCTCAGGGGCTTGCCGCAGTTCTGCGATTCCAGCCGGGCCAGCTCATCGCCATGGGCTTCGATGGCATCCGCCAGCGCCAGCAAGGTTTGCGAGCGGTCCTTGGGGCTGGTTTGCGACCAGCTGTCGAAGGCCTGGTCGGCGGCGCGCACGGCGCTGTCCACCTGGGCCTCGGTGGCTTCGTTGATCTGCGCCAGGGCGGTTCCCAGCGCCGGGTTGAGCACGGTCCACGCCGGGCCTTGGCCGGCGACCAGTTGGCCATTGATCAGCATCTGCGTTTGCATCGGGGGCTCCTCCAGGGTCATTTGCCACTGCCCGCGACGCTTTCGCCGCCACGGGTCAGGTAATAGGCGCCAAGGATTGGCAGCATGGTCACCAGCATCACCAGCATGGCGACCACGTTGGTCACCGGCACGTCGCGCGGGCGGCTCAGCTGGTTGAGCAGCCAGATCGGCAGGGTGCGTTCGTGGCCGGCGGTGAAGGTGGTGACGATGATTTCATCGAACGACAGGGCAAAAGCCAGCATGCCACCGGCCAGCAGTGCCGAGCCGAGGTTGGGCAGGATGATGTAGCGGAAGGTCTGCCAGCCATCGGCGCCCAAATCCATGGACGCTTCGATCAGGCTCTGCGAGGTGCGCCGCAGGCGGGCGATCACGTTGTTGTAGACGATGACCACGCAGAACGTGGCGTGGCCGACCACGATGGTGAACACCCCGGGCTCTATGCCCAAGGTCTTGAAGGCCGAGAGCAGGGCGATGCCGGTGATGATGCCGGGCAGGGCGATAGGCAGGATCAGCATCAGCGAAATGCTCTCTTTGCCGAAGAAGCTGCGCCGATACAACGCGACCGACGCCAGTGTGCCGAGCACCAGGGCAATCAGCGTAGCTAGGCAGGCCACCTGCAGCGACAGCTTGATCGCCTCCAGTACATCGGGCCGGGCGAAAGCCACGCCGATCCACTTCAGGGTAAAGCCCTTGGGCGGGAAACTGAACGCCGCGTCTTCGGTGTTGAAGGCGTACAGGAAGATGATCAGGATCGGGAAGTGCAGGAATAGCAGCCCGCCCCAGGCCGCCAGGCGCAGCCCTGTTGAAGCTTTTTCAGAGTGCATCGAAGGCCCCCAGGCGCTTGACGATGGACAGGTACACCGCAATCAGCACGATGGGCACCAGGGTGAACGCGGCGGCCATCGGCATGTTGCCGATCGCCCCTTGCTGGGCATAGACCATGCTGCCGATGAAGTAACCGGGGGGGCCGATTAGCTGCGGCACGATGAAGTCACCCAGGGTGAGCGAGAAGGTGAAGATCGAGCCGGCAGCGATGCCTGGGATCGAAAGTGGCAGGATCACCTGCACGAAGGTTTGCCCGGGCCGTGCGCCAAGGTCTGCCGAGGCTTGCAGCAGCGAAGGCGGCAGGCGCTCCAGCGCGGCCTGTATCGGCAGGATCATGAATGGCAGCCAGATGTACACGAACACCATGAAGCGCCCCAGGTGCGAGGTTGACAGCGTGCTGCCGCCCACGCCCGGCACGGCCAGCACCGCTTGCAGCAGGCCATCCAGGTACAACTGCTGGACGAACCACTGGGCGACGCCGCCCTTTGCCAGCAGCAGGGTCCAGGCATAGGTCTTGACGATGTAGCTGGCCCACATCGGCATCATCACCGCGATGTAGAAAAACGCCTTGGTCTTGCCGCTGGTGTAGCGCGCCATGTAATAGGCGATGGGGAAGGCCAGTACCGCGCTGGCCAACGACACCGCCACCGCCATGCCCAGGGTGCGCAGGATGATGTCGAAGTTCGACGGGTTGAACAGCGCGGCGAAGTTGCCCAGGGTCAGGTCCGGGGTCACCGCCATGGTGAAGTCGTCGAAAGTGTAGAACCCTTGCCACAGCAGGTTCAGCAACGAGCCCAGGTAGATTGCGCCGAACCATGTCAGCGGGGGTGCCAGCAGCAGTGCCAGGTACAGGTTCGGGCGCCGGTACAGCAGGTTGGACAGGCTGCGCAGTGTGCTCATGTCAGCGCGCCTCGGTTTCCTGCAGCACCGTCATGGCCTCGCGCGGCCAATGTGCCAGCACCCGTTGCCCGGGCTGCCACACTTGGGGCTGCGCTTGCCAGCGGTCGTTGGCCTGGCTGACCGCCAACAGCTGGCCGCTTTCCAGTTGCAGCTCGAAGCGTGTGGCGCTGCCCTGGTACTGGACATCACGCAACAAGCCGCTGACCTGCACTTCATGGCTGGTCACCACCGGCTCGCCCAGGCGGATGTGCTCGGGGCGGATTGAGAAGGGCGCCGGGCTGCCGTTGAGCTGCTTGGCCAGCTCGCCACGCACCACGTTGGAGGTGCCGACGAATTCGGCGACGAAGGTGGTAGCGGGCTTCATGTACAGGTTGCGCGGGGTGTCGACCTGTTCGATACGGCCGCGGTTGAACACCGCGACCCGGTCGGACATCGACAGGGCCTCGGTCTGGTCGTGGGTGACGAAGATGAAGGTGATGCCCAGCTGGCGCTGCAGTTTTTTCAGCTCGCCCTGCATCTGTTCGCGCAACTTCAGGTCCAGCGCGCCCAGTGGTTCATCCAGTAGCAATACCCGTGGCCGGTTGACCAAGGCACGGGCCAGGGCCACACGCTGGCGCTGGCCGCCGGACAGCTGCGCCGGCTTGCGCGCGCCATAGCCGGTCAGGGCCACCATGGCCAGGGCTTCTTCGGCGCGGCTGTGGCGCTCGGCCTTGGCCACACCTTTCACTTTCAGGCCATAGGCGATGTTGTCCAGCACGTTCATGTGCGGGAACAGCGCGTAGTCCTGGAACACGGTGTTGACGTCGCGCTGGTAGGGCGGCACACCAGCAGCTTCGATACCGTGGATACGGATCGAACCGCTGGTGGGCTGTTCGAAGCCGGCGATCAGACGCAGGCAGGTGGTCTTGCCCGAGCCGGAAGGGCCGAGCATTGAGAAGAATTCGCCATCGATGATGTCGATGCTGACCTGATCGACCGCCTTGACCTCGCCGAAGGTGCGGGAAACCTGGGTGAACTGGACGGCTAGGGGCATAGGCAGTACTCAGTTGTCCATGTATTGCCTGCCCTGGCCCTGTCGCCGGCAAGCCAGCTCCCACAAGTCATGCGCAAGGCTCGGGCCTGTGCAGACCCTGTGGGAGCTGGCTTGCCGGCGATAGGGCCAGTGCAGGCCAAATAACTTTTACCGCCCACCCATGATCGCAATGTAATCCTGGGTCCAGCGGCTATACGGCACGAACTTGCCCCCTTGGGCCTGCGGGGTTTTCCAGAAGGCAATCTTGTCGAAATTGTCGAAACCGTTGGTCTTGCACCCCTCGGCGCCCAACAGTTCACTGCCGGTGCACGCCGCCGGCACCGCCGGTAAGGAGCCGAACCAGGCTGCTACATCACCTTGCACCTTCGGCTGCAATGACCAGTCCATCCACTTGTAGGCGCAGTTGGGGTGCTTGGCCTCGCTGTGCAGCATGGTGGTGTCGGCCCAGCCGGTTGCGCCTTCCTTGGGAATGGTCGAGGCCACCGGCTGGTTCTCGGCCTTCAGGCCATTGACCATGTAGCCCCAGGAACTGGAGGCGACCACGCCTTCGTTCTTCACGTCGCTCATCTGCACCGTGGCGTCATGCCAGTAGCGGTGGATCAGCGGTTGCTGCTGGCGCAGCAGTTCCAGCACGGCCTTGTATTGCTCCTCGTTCAGCTCGTAGGGGTCCTTGATGCCCAGTTCGGGCTTGGTCGACTTCAGGTACAGCGCCGCGTCGGCTATGTAGATCGGCCCGTCGTAGGCCTGCACGCGGCCCTTGTTCGGCTTGCCGTCGGGCAGGTTCTGCGGTTCGAACACCACACCCCAGCTGGCAGGGGCCTGCTTGAAGGTGTTGGTGTTGTACAGCAGCACGTTCGGCCCCCACTGATACGGGGTGCCGTACACCTGCTTGTCGACCACGTACCAGCCACCGTTCTGCAGGCGCGGGTCGATGTTCTTCCAGTTGGGGATCAGGGCGGTGTTTATCGGCTGCACGCGCTTGCCCGCGATCAGCCGCAGCGAGGCATCGCCCGAGGCGGTGACCAAGTCATAACCGCCCTTGGTCATCAGGCTGACCATCTCGTCGGAGGTAGCGGCAGTCTTCACGCTGACCTTGCAACCGGTTTCCTTTTCGAAGCCGGTCACCCAGTCATAGGCCTTGTCGCTTTCACCGCGCTCGATATAGCCGGGCCAGGCAACGATATCCAGGCGCCCCTCGCCAGGCCCCAGGGCCTTGGGCGGTTCGGCAGCCTGCAGGCTGGCGCTGGCCAGCACGGCACCGGTCATGGCGCCGAGCAATGCGGTCTTGTGCACTGACATGGTGTTCCCTCTTTTTGGAGATCTTGTTCGGGGCAGTCATCAAGCAAGCGGTGAAGCAATCGTTATAAGCGTAGTGCGGTCGCGCGAGGTATTGGCGATATCGAGTCTAGTTGGCTTTTTGCCAGCCAATGCAACATCCGGAAGCAAATCCGCCATGGCGTGTGCTGCGCCAAGCCTTACTCTGGCGGTTGAATCTTCTTGCGTGGAGACACACGAATGAACACTCGGGGCTTGCTTGATCAACTCCTCAAATCCGGCCAGCAGATGCTCGAAAAACAGGGGGGCGCCAACAAGTCCGGCAGCGCTGCCGGTGGGCTTGGCGGGCTGTTGTCCGGTGCCGGTGGCGGCCTGTTGGGTGGGGGCGCCCTGGGCCTGCTGCTCGGTAGCAAGAAAGCCCGAAAGTATGGCGGCAAAGCCCTGACTTACGGTGGCCTGGCTGCGCTGGGTGTGCTGGCCTACAAAGCCTACGGCAACTGGCAGGCCAACCAGCAGGGGGCCGCAGCCGAACCGCAAACCGTGGACCGGCTGCCTCCTGCCCAGGTCGAGCAGCACAGCCAGGCGGTGCTGCGGGCGCTGGTAGCGGCGGCCAAGTCCGATGGCCATATCGACGAGCGCGAACGGGCGCTGATCGAGGGCGAGTTCACCCGCCTGGACAGCGACCGTGAACTGCAGCACTGGCTGCATGCCGAGCTGAACAAACCGCTGGACCCGGCCGAAGTGGCCCGCGCCGCGCAAACACCAGAAATGGCCGCCGAGATGTACCTGGCCAGCGTGATGATGGTCGACCAGGAAAACTTCATGGAGCGTTCCTATCTCGACGAACTGGCCCGCCAGCTGCGTCTGGACCCAGCCCTGCGCCAGGAGCTGGAAAGCCAGGTACGGCTTGCTGCTGGCCAATAACTGGGGGCTGCACAGCAGCCCCAGTGACATGTCCATCAGCAGGGATGCCTGTTTACCCCCTCACTTCACCCGAAAATGTGTAAGGCCTCTGGGCTATACTTCAGCGATTTTTCCCGCTCGTTGAGAATTCCTGAGGGCTGAATGTGAAAAACTGGACCTTGCGCCAACGGATCCTGGCAAGTTTCGCCGTGATCATCGCCATCATGCTGCTGATGATCGTGGCCGCCTACTCGCGGTTGGTGGCCATCGAAACCGCCGAGGAGGCAGTGGGGACCGACAGCATTCCCGGGGTCTACTACAGCTCGATGATCCGCAGCGCCTGGGTCGACAGCTACGTCACCAGCCAGCAACTGGTGGGCCTGTCCAACCACCGCGAAATCACTTCGGCCGACATGGAGCTGTTCAAAAGCTTCGAAGACCGGCTCAAGCAACACATGGCCAGCTACCAGACCACCATCCAGGACAAGGACGACCAGACCCGCTTCGACAACTTCGTGCAGCTGGAACAGAACTACATGAAGATCGTCGGTCAGGTGTTGGACACTTACCGTGAGCACAACTACGCCGAAGCCGAACGGCTGATCATCGAGGTGCTGACGCCAGCCTGGGTGGAGGGGCGCAAGCACCTGAATGAAGTGATTGAGCACAATCGAGCGTCTGCCGACTCCGCCACCAACGAGATCGTCAGCGCCGTCAGCACGGCCAAGGGCAGCATGGTGGTATCGCTGCTGCTGGCCATCGTCGCTGCCGGCATTTGCGGCCTGTTGCTGATGCGTGCCATCACCGCCCCCATGCAACGTATCGTGCATGCGCTCGACAGGCTGCGTTCCGGCGACCTGAGCATGCGCCTGAGCCTGGACCGCAAGGACGAGTTCGGCGCCATCGAAAGCGGCTTCAACGAAATGGCCGAGGCGCTGGCCAACCTGGTGGCCCAGGCCCAGCGTTCGTCGGTGCAGGTCACCACGTCGGTGACCGAGATCGCCGCCACCTCCAAGCAACAGCAGGCCACCGCCACCGAAACGGCCGCCACCACCACCGAAATCGGCGCCACCTCGCGGGAAATCGCCGCCACCTCGCGTGATCTGGTGCGCACCATGACCGAAGTCACCTCCGCCGCTGATCAGGCGTCCAGCCTGGCCGGCTCTGGCCAGCAGGGGCTGGCGCGGATGGAAGAGACCATGCACCAGGTGATGGGCGCCGCCGACCTGGTCAATGCCAAGCTCGGCATCCTCAACGAAAAGGCCAGCAACATCACCCAGATGGTGGTGACCATCGTCAAGGTTGCCGACCAGACCAACCTGCTGTCGCTCAACGCCGCCATCGAAGCGGAAAAGGCGGGTGAGTACGGCCGTGGCTTTGCCGTGGTGGCCACCGAAGTGCGCCGCCTGGCCGACCAGACCGCCGTGGCCACCTACGACATCGAGCAGATGGTGCGTGAAATCCAGTCGGCAGTGTCTGCCGGGGTCATGGGCATGGACAAGTTTTCCGAAGAAGTGCGCCGCGGCATGTTTGAGGTGCAGCAGGTGGGCGAGCAGCTCAGCCAGATCATTCACCAGGTGCAGGCCCTGGCGCCGCGCGTGCTGATGGTGAACGAAGGCATGCAGGCCCAGGCCACCGGTGCCGAGCAGATCAACCAGGCGCTGGCGCAGCTCAGCGATGCCAGTACCCAGACCGTCGAGTCGCTGCGACAGGCCAGTTTTGCCATCGATGAACTGAGCCAGGTGGCCGCCGGCCTGCGTGGCGGCGTGTCGCGTTTCAAAGTCTGACCGCGATGAACGACTTGCCACCGCGCGCCGCACCCGCGCACAACGCCAAGGGCGCGTTGTACCTGCAGTTTCGCCTCAAGGAACAGCGCTTTGCCCTGAGCGTGCACGAGGTGATCGAGGTGCTGCCGCGCCAGCCGCTCAAGCCGATTGCCCAGGCACCTGCCTGGGTCGCGGGCATCCTCGCCCATCGCGGCCAACTGGTCCCGGTGATCGACCTTGCCGCGCTGAGTTTTGGCCAGCCAGCGGCGCAACGCACCAGCACGCGCCTGGTGCTGGTGCATTATCGTGGCAGCTTGCAGCTTGGCCTGATCCTGGAGCAGGCCACCGAGACCCTGCGTTGCCACCCGGACGAGTTCCAGCCTTATGGCGTGGACAGCGGCGAAGCCCCGTATCTGGGCCCGGTACGCCAGGATGAGCAGGGCCTGCTGCAGCGCATCGAAGTCAACGATCTGCTGCCTGATGCCGTGCACCACCTGCTGTACACGGATGAGCCGACAGGGATGCCGACATGAACGAACAGCGTTTCTTCCGCTTCTTGCGCGAGCGCATCGGCCTGGACGTGGAGTCGGTAGGTGCGCCCATGGTCGAGCGCGCGCTGCGTCAGCGTTGCGTGGCCGTGGGCGCCGTCGAGCTGGACGATTACTGGCTGCGCCTGCAGCAGTCGGCGGATGAGCAACAGGCGTTGATCGAGGCGGTGATCGTCCCGGAAACCTGGTTTTTCCGTTACCCGGAGTCTTTTACCGCCCTGGCCAGCCTGGCACACAAGCGCCTGGCCGAACTGGCCGGGGCCCGCCCACTGCGCCTTCTCAGCCTGCCATGCTCGACCGGCGAGGAACCCTATTCGCTGGCGATGGCCTTGCTCGACGCGGGCATTGCGCCTGGGGCGTTTCTGATCGATGGCATGGACATCAGCCCCAGTTCGGTAACCAAGGCCGGGCAGGCCGTGTATGGGCGCAATGCGTTTCGCGGCAGCAACCTGGGCTTTCGCGAGCGCTACTTCGATGCCCTCGATGAAGGCCACCGCCTGCACGCTCGGGTGCAGCAGCAAGTCAGCCTGCAGGTGGGCAATGTGCTCGACCCCGCGCTGGCCAGCCGCGATGGCCTGTACGACTTCGTGTTCTGTCGCAACCTGTTGATCTATTTTGACGTGCCGACCCAGCAGCGTGTATTCGAGGTGCTCAAGCGCCTGCTGCATCCGCAGGGTGTGCTGTTCATCGGCCCCGCCGAAGGCAGCTTGCTGGCGCGGCTGGGCATGCGCCCGCTGGGGATCGCCCAGTCATTTGCCTATGTGCGCCAGGAGGGTGGCAATGCCCCGTTGGCAGTGGCACCCGTGCAACCCGCCCGGCGTACCGTACCGCCGCTGGCCACGGCGGGTTATCCGCCACCCGGCGCGCCGCTGCCGCGCCCGCTGCGTGTACTGCCGATGGCGCCCAAGCCAGCGCCGGCCCGCGAGCATGCTCGCGAGGACGCGAGCGAGCTGCTGACCAGCATCGCCCGGCTTGCCAATGCCGGCGCCAGCGAGCAGGCGCGTGCCGAATGCCAGCGCTACCTTGGCCAGTTCGCGCCGTCGGCGCAGGTGTACTACTGGCTGGGGCTGCTCAGTGATACCGAAGGCGATGCGCAGCAGGCGCTGACCCATTATCGCAAAGCCCTGTACCTGGAGCCGCAGCACCCCGAGGCGCTGGTACACCTGGCGGCCTTGCTGGCGTCCCAGGGTGACCTGGCCGGTGCCCGGCGCCTGCAGGACCGCGCTGCACGGGTTGGCAGGGAGCCTGAACGATGAAGGGTGAAATGGCGATGCAACTGCTGGCCGAAGATGACGCGCACATCGACGACTGCTGGAACCGCATTGGCGTGCACGGCGACAAGCAGTGCCCGCTGCTGGAGCGGCATGTCCACTGCCGAAACTGCGACGTGTATGCGGCTTCGGCCACCCGGCTGCTTGACCGCTACGCGCTGATGCAGGACCACCAGGCTGCGCCGGCGCAGCCGGTGGAGGAAAACACCGGCCGCTCCATGCTGCTGTTCCGCCTGGGCGAAGAGTGGCTCGCGCTGGCCACCGCCAGCCTGGCCGAGATCGCCCCGATGCAGGCAGTGCATTCACTGCCGCATCAGCGCTCGCGGCTGCTGCAGGGGGTTGCCAATGTGCGCGGTGCGTTGGTGCCGTGCCTGTCACTGGCTGACTTGCTGGGTGTGCAGGCCGACACCGCCGAGCAACGCAGCGGTCGGGCCATGCCACGCATGCTGATTCTGGCCGCCGAAGGTGGGCCGGTGGTGATGGCGGTCGAGGAAATCGACGGTATTCACCGGCTAGACCCACTGCTGCTGGGCAGCGGCCAGGACGCCACGCGCTTTACCGCCGCAGTCCTGCAGTGGCGCGGCCGCAGCGTGCGGGTGCTGGACGATCAACACTTACTGTCTGCCGTGCAGCGGAGCCTGTCATGACCCCAGAGCAAATGCGCGACGCATCGTTGCTCGAACTGTTCAGCCTGGAGGCCGAGGCGCAGACCCAGGTGCTCAGTGCTGGGCTGATGGCACTGGAGCGCAACCCTACCCAGGCCGACCAGCTTGAGGCGTGCATGCGTGCCGCTCACTCGCTCAAGGGGGCAGCGCGCATCGTCGGGGTGGATGCTGGCGTCAGTGTCGCCCACGTCATGGAAGATTGCCTGGTGGCCGCCCAGGAAGGCCGCCTGCGGCTCACCGCCGAGCACATCGACGCGCTGTTGCAGGGCACCGACCTGCTGATGCGTATCGCCACGCCAGGCGATGCCGGGGCGCAGGCGACCTTGCCGGTGTTTCTTGCGCAGATGGCCAGCCTGCTCGACCCGGGCGCAGCCGTGCCTGTGCAGCCGTTGGCTGCACCCGTGGTAGCACAGCCGCCGCTGGCTACCTTGCCGCCTGCACCACTGGTATTGCCAACCGAACCGCCGGAACCAGAGCCCGAGCCGGAGCCGATTCTGCAGCGCAAGGCTGGCAAGCGCGCTGGCGAAGGTGCCGAGCGGGTATTGCGTGTTACCGCCGACCGCCTCAATAGCCTGCTCGACCTGTCCAGCAAGTCGCTGGTGGAAACCCAGCGGCTCAAGCCTTACCTGGCCACCCTGCAGCGTCTCAAGCGCATGCACGGCCAAGGCATGCAGGCGCTCGACGGCTTGCGCATGCAGCTGGAGGACAGCGGCCAGAGCAGCGAGGTGCTCGAGGCTCTGGCGCAAACCCAGCGTCTGCTGGCCGAAACCCAGCAGATCCTCCAGCAGCAGGCGGCCGACCTGGATGAGTTCGGCTGGCAGGCCAGCCAGCGTGCGCAGTTGCTGTATGACACGGCGCTGGCTTGCCGTATGCGGCCGTTTGCCGACGTGCTGACCGGGCAGAGCCGTATGGTCCGCGACCTGGGCCGTTCGCTGGGCAAGCCGGTGCGGTTGGTGGTGGAAGGGGAGAAGACCCAGGTCGATCGCGATGTGCTGGAAAAGCTCGAAGCACCGCTGACCCACCTGTTGCGCAATGCCGTCGACCACGGTATCGAACTGCCGGAGCGGCGCCTGCTGGCGGGCAAGCCGGACGAGGGCGTGATCCGCCTGCGGGCGTCGCACCAGGCCGGCATGCTCAGCCTGGAGCTGATCGACGATGGCGCCGGTATCGACCTTGAGCGCCTGCGCAGCAGCATCGTCGAGCGTGCCCTGTCGCCCGCCGACACCGTGGCGCGAATGAGCGATGCGGAGTTGCTGACCTTCCTGTTCCTGCCTGGCTTCAGCCTGCGCGACAAGGTCACCGAGGTGTCCGGGCGCGGCGTGGGGCTGGATGCGGTGCAGCACATGATCCGCGAGCTGCGCGGCTCGATAGAGCTGACCCAGATGGCGGGGCAGGGCTGTCGCTTTCACCTGCAGGTGCCGCTGACCCTGTCGGTGGTGCGCAGCCTGGTTGTCGAGGTGGGCGGTGAGGCTTACGCGTTCCCGCTGGCCCATATCGAGCGCACGCTGGAAGTGACCGCCGAGCAGATCGTACAGATTGAAGGGCGCCAGCATTTCTGGCACGAAGGCCGGCTTATCGGCCTGGTGGCGGCCAGCCAGTTGTTGAACCGGCCGGCCGGCCAGGCGCAAGGCGGCAGCCTGCGGGTGGTGGTGATCCGTGAGCGCGAGCAGCTGTACGGCGTGGCCGTGGAGCGGCTGATAGGTGAGCGGGTACTGGTGGTGATGCCGCTCGACCCCCGGCTGGGCAAGGTGCAGGACATTTCTTCCGGCGCCTTGCTCGATGACGGCTCGGTGGTGTTGATCGTCGATGTCGAAGACCTGCTGCGTTCGGTGGAGAAACTGCTCAGTACCGGCAGCCTGGAGCGCGTCGAACGCGGAAGCAGCGGCGCCCGTGGCGTGGTGCGCAAGCGCATCCTGGTGGTCGACGATTCGCTGACCGTGCGCGAGCTGCAACGCAAGCTGCTGGGTAACCGTGGCTACGATGTGGCGGTGGCGGTAGATGGCATGGACGGCTGGAACGCCCTGCGCAGCGAGGAATTCGACCTGCTGATCACTGACATCGACATGCCACGTATGGACGGCATCGAACTGGTTACCCTGGTGCGTCGCGATCAGCGCCTGCAATCGCTGCCGGTGATGGTGGTGTCCTACAAGGACCGTGAGGAAGACCGACGGCGTGGCCTGGATGCTGGCGCCGACTACTATTTGGCGAAAGCCAGTTTCCACGACGATGCGTTGCTGGAGGCTGTAGTCGAGCTGATCGGAGGTGCTCAAGGATGAAGATCGCCATCGTCAATGACATGCCCATGGCCGTCGAGGCTCTGCGCCGGGCGGTTGCCCTGGAGCCTGCGCACCAGGTGGTGTGGGTGGCCAGCAATGGCGCCGAGGCGGTGCAGCGTTGCGCCGAGCAACTGCCGGACCTGATCCTGATGGACCTGATCATGCCGGTGATGGACGGCGTGGAGGCCACCCGGCGGATCATGGCCGAAACCCCGTGCGCCATCGTCATCGTCACGGTGGACCGCCAACAGAACGTGCACCGCGTGTTCGAGGCCATGGGCCATGGCGCCCTCGACGTGGTCGACACCCCGGCACTGGGCGCTGGCGATGCCCGCGAAGCGGCGGCGCCACTGCTGCGCAAAATCCTCAATATCGGCTGGCTGGTCGGCCAGCAGCGCACGCCAGCGGCAAGGCCGGTGGCCACACCGCTGCGTGAGGCCTCGCAGCGTCGCGGGCTGGTGGCGATCGGTTCGTCGGCGGGTGGCCCGGCAGCCCTCGAAGTGCTGCTCAAGGGCTTGCCTGCAGCGTTTCCGGCGGCCATCGTGCTGGTTCAGCATGTGGACCAGGTGTTTGCTGCCGGCATGGCAGAGTGGCTCAGCAGCGCAGCCGGCCTGCCGGTGCGCCTGGCCCGTGAAGGCGAGCCGCCGCAGCCGGGCCAGGTATTGCTGGCCGGCACCAACCACCACATTCGCCTGCTACAGAATGGCCAACTGGCCTACACTGCCGAACCTGTCAATGAAATCTACCGGCCCTCGATCGATGTGTTCTTCGAGAGCGTGGCACGTTACTGGAATGGCGATGCGGTGGGCGTGCTGCTCACCGGCATGGGGCGCGACGGCGCCCAGGGCCTGAAGCTGATGCGTCAGCAGGGCTTTCTGACCATTGCCCAGGACCAGGCCAGCAGTGCGGTGTACGGCATGCCCAAGGCCGCTGCGGCAATCGATGCCGCTGTGGAAATTCGCCCGCTGGAACGCATCGCCGGGCGCTTGATGGACTTTTTCGCAAAATGACGAAATGTATTGAATCACGCCGCCAGGCCGGCAGTGATCGGGTGAACAGGTATGAATGAATTACCGATCGAAGGTTTTGCCACCACCAACGAGAACTCTGCGATGGTGCTGCTGGTCGACGACCAGGCCATGATCGGCGAGGCGGTGCGGCGTGGTCTGGCCAATGAAGACAACATCGACTTCCACTTCTGTGCCGACCCGCACCAGGCGGTGACCCAGGCCATGCGCATCAAGCCCACGGTCATCCTCCAGGACCTGATCATGCCCGGCCTGGACGGCTTGACCCTGGTACGCGAATACCGCAACAACCCGGCTACCCAGGACATCCCGATCATCGTCCTGTCGACCAAGGAAGACCCGCTGGTCAAAAGCGCGGCGTTTGCCGCCGGGGCCAACGATTACCTGGTCAAGCTGCCGGACACCATCGAACTGGTAGCGCGCATTCGCTACCATTCGCGCTCCTACCTTACCCTGCTGCAACGCGACGAGGCTTACCGCGCCCTGCGCGTCAGCCAGCAGCAGTTGCTCGACTCCAACCTGATGCTGCAGCGGCTGATGAACTCCGATGGCCTGACCGGGCTGTCCAACCGCCGTCACTTCGACGAGTACCTGGAGCTGGAATGGCGCCGCGCCATGCGTGAACAGCAGCAGTTGTCGTTGCTGATGATCGATGTTGACTATTTCAAGGCCTACAACGACAGCTTCGGCCACCTGGCCGGCGACGAGGCCTTGCGCCAGGTGGCCGAGGCGATCCGTGGCTCATGCTCGCGGCCGACCGACCTGCCGGCCCGCTATGGCGGCGAGGAGTTTGCCCTGGTGCTGCCCAACACCTCGCCAGGCGGGGCACGCCTGGTGGCTGAAAAACTGCGCCAGACCGTTTTCGGCCTTGGCATCCCGCACAGCGCCCCGGTGGCCGACTCACACCTGACCGTGAGCATCGGCCTGGCCACCCAGACCCCGGCCGTCGGCAGCCACTGCCGGCAGTTGATCTCGGCGGCGGACAAAGGCTTGTACCAGGCCAAGAACAGCGGGCGTAACCAGGTCGGCATCGCTTGAGCCTCCAGAGGTTGGGCGGCCTGTGTGCCCTCTATACAGGCGACCGCCCGGCGGGTCTGCCGCCCAGCAGCGGACTCGGTTATACTCGCGGGCTTTTCACCGAATTCGCACGAGTAGCCAGCCCATGGAAATCCAACCGATCCTGAACACCATCAAGGACCTCACCGAGCGTTCCCAGTCCATTCGGGGGTATCTTTGACTACGATCACAAGCATGACCGCCTGATCGAAGTCAACCGCGAGCTGGAAGACCCCAACGTCTGGAACAAGCCCGAGTACGCCCAGGCCCTGGGCCGCGAACGTGCCATGCTGGCACAGGTCGTCGAGACCCTGGACAAACTGTCCAACGGTCTGTCCGACTGCAAGGACCTGCTCGACATGGCTGTCGAGGAAGAGGACGAAAGCGCTGTCGGCGACGTCGAGACCGAGCTGCAGGGCCTGGAAGAATCCCTGGCCCAGCTTGAGTTCCGTCGCATGTTCAGCGGCGAAATGGACATGAACAACGCCTACCTGGACATCCAGGCCGGCTCCGGTGGTACCGAGGCGCAGGACTGGGCCAACATCCTGCTGCGCATGTACCTGCGCTGGGCCGACAAGCGCGGTTTCGACGCCACCATCATCGAGCTTTCCGAAGGTGAAGTCGCCGGCATCAAGGGCGCCACCGTGCACATCAAGGGCGAGTACGCCTTCGGCTGGCTGCGTACCGAAATCGGTGTGCACCGCCTGGTGCGCAAGAGCCCGTTCGACTCCGGTGCCCGTCGCCACACTTCGTTCTCGGCGGTGTTCGTGTCGCCCGAAATCGACGACAAGGTCGAGATCGAGATCAACCCGTCCGACCTGCGCATTGACACCTACCGCTCCTCCGGTGCCGGTGGTCAGCACGTGAACACCACCGACTCGGCCGTACGTATCACCCACGTGCCGACCAACACCGTGGTGGCGTGTCAGAACGAACGCTCCCAGCACGCCAACAAAGACACCGCCATGAAAATGCTGCGGGCCAAGTTGTACGAGCTGGAAATGCAGAAGCGCAACGCCGCTTCGCAGGCGCTGGAAGACAGCAAGTCGGACATCGGCTGGGGCCACCAGATCCGTTCCTACGTACTGGATGACTCGCGCATCAAAGACCTGCGCACAGGCGTAGAGCGCAGCGACTGCCAGAAAGTGCTGGACGGCGACCTTGACCAGTACCTGGAAGCAAGCCTCAAGCAAGGGCTGTAAGCCGCACTCCACTGCCGCGATACCTGGCTACCCGCCGGTATCGCGTGCCCTGCCCGAAAAGGGCAACGAATACCTGATGGAAAGAATGACGACATGAGCGACCTCAAGACCGAATCGCAAGACCTGCAACAGGAAGAAAATGCCCTGATCGCCCTGCGCAAGGAAAAACTTGCCGCCGAGCGCGCCAAGGGCAACGCCTTCCCCAACGACTTCCGTCGCGACAGCTACTGCAACGACCTGCAGAAACAGTACGCGGACAAGACCAAGGAAGAGCTGGAAGCAGCCGCGATTCCGGTCAAGGTTGCCGGCCGTATCATGCTCAACCGTGGCTCGTTCATGGTTATCCAGGACATGACCGGTCGCATCCAGGTCTACGTCAACCGCAAGACCCTGTCGGAAGAAACCCTGGCCGCAGTCAAGACCTGGGACCTGGGCGACATCATCAGCGCCGAAGGCACCCTGGCCCGCTCCGGCAAGGGCGACCTGTACGTCGAAATGACCAACGTGCGCCTGCTGACCAAGTCGCTGCGCCCGCTGCCCGACAAGCACCACGGCCTGACCGACACCGAACAGCGCTACCGCCAGCGTTACGTCGACCTGATGGTCAACGAAGAAACCCGCCACACCTTCCGTGTGCGTTCGCAGGTGATCTCGCACATTCGCAAGTTCCTCATCGAGCGTGACTTCCTTGAAGTCGAGACGCCGATGCTGCAAACCATCCCGGGCGGCGCGGCGGCCAAGCCGTTCGAAACCCACCACAACGCCCTGGACATGGCCATGTTCCTGCGTATCGCGCCGGAGCTTTACCTCAAGCGCCTGGTGGTGGGTGGCTTTGAGAAAGTGTTCGAGATCAACCGCAACTTCCGTAACGAAGGTGTTTCGACGCGTCATAACCCCGAATTCACCATGCTCGAGTTTTACCAGGCCTACGCCGACTACAACGACAACATGGACCTCACCGAGGAACTGTTCCGCGAGCTGGCGCAGTTGGTACTGGGCAGCACCGACGTGCCTTACGGCGACAAGGTGTTCCACTTCGGCGAGCCGTTCGTGCGCCTGTCGGTGTTCGACTCGATCCTCAAGTACAACCCGGAACTGACCGCTGCCGACCTGCAGGACGTTGACCGCGCCCGCGACATCGCCAAGAAGGCCGGTGCCAAGGTGTTGGGCCACGAAGGCCTGGGCAAGCTGCAGGTGATGATTTTCGAAGAGCTGGTCGAGCACAAGCTGGAGCAGCCGCACTTCATCACCGAGTACCCGTTCGAAGTGTCGCCGCTGGCGCGTCGCAACGACGACAACCCGGCCGTTACCGACCGCTTCGAGCTGTTCATCGGTGGCCGCGAAATCGCCAACGCCTACTCCGAGCTCAACGATGCCGAAGACCAGGCCGAGCGCTTCCTGGCCCAGGTGGCCGAGAAGGACGCGGGTGACGACGAAGCCATGCACTACGACGCCGACTTCGTGCGTGCACTGGAGTACGGCATGCCGCCGACTGCCGGTGAAGGCATCGGCATCGACCGCCTGGTGATGCTGCTGACCAACTCGCCGTCGATCCGCGACGTGATCCTGTTCCCGCACATGCGTCCACAGGCCTGAGTGAATTGAACAAGCCGCCTTTCGAGGCGGCTTTTTCTTGCCTGAAGCTTTATGTTGTCTGTACTGGCCCTATCGCCGGCAAGCCAGCTCCCACAGGTACTGCACAGGTCCTGACTATTGTGCGGGCCTGTGGGAGCTGGCTTGCCGGCGATGAGGCCAGTGCAGGCCGCAGATGACTTGAACCGTGAGGTATCCCCGTGACACCCGCCATGCCTGATCAAGGCGCCGCCGGCATCGCTACCGCCGTCGCCGAAAACGTGCAATACCAAGGCCGCAAGACTGCCCGCCAAGGCAGCGAACAGCGCCGCCAGCTGATCCTCGACGCCGCCATGCGCATCGTCGTGCGCGATGGCGTGCGCGGTGTGCGTCACCGTGCGGTGGCCGCCGAGGCCGCTGTGCCGCTGTCGGCCACCACCTACTACTTCAAGGACATCGAGGACCTGCTCACCGATACCTTCGCCCAGTATGTCGAGCGCAGTGCCGCCTACATGGCCAAGCTGTGGGCCAACACCGAAGTGGTACTGCGCCAGTTGCTGGCCCAGGGTGACGGCAGCCCGGCGGCACGGGCGCGGCTGGCTGACGAAGTGGCGCGCATGACTGCCGACTATGTTCAGCGGCAACTGCTGAACCGCCGCGACTTCCTGATGGCCGAACAGGCCTTCCGCCAAGAGGCGCTGCTTTGCCCACGCCTGGCTGAGCTGGTGCGTGCCCACGAACAGATCCTGCTGCACGGCACCCGGCAATTGCTGCAGGTGGTGGGGTCGCGGCAACCGGAACAGGACGCCCAGATGTTGACGGCGATTATCGTGCAGATGGAATATCAGGGCCTGCTCAAGGATGCGAACGCGCAAGCCGATGGGCAGATGCTCGCTATGCTTACCCGATACCTGCAGCTGGTGCTGGCATCGGCTTGAGCCGAGACCAATTTTTCAAGGAGAACCTGATGAAAGCCTGGCGTGTGGTGTTGTTGACTCTGTCATTCCTGCTGCTGGGCGGTTGTCTGGTGACCTTCCATGAGCCCTTGCCCAGCAACCAGGCGGCGCCCAAGGCCCTGCTCGGCAAGTGGAGCAGCAAAGACGCCTGGGGCGAGCCGTTGAAGCTGACCATCAGCCGCAGCGGCGGCGGTGCCTACAAGGCGGTGGCCACGGCCAAGGGCAAGGCCCCTGAAGAATACGTGTTCACCGTGTCGCGCCACGGCAACCGCTGGTACCTGTCGGCCGGCGTGCCCAAACGCCTGGGGGGCAACTTCCTGATCGGTGGTTTCGACATCGTCGAGGGCAAGGAACTGGTGGTCTACAACCTGGATGTCGAACAGGTGCAGCAGGCGGTGGACAAGAAGGAACTGACCGGGCGCAGCACCGAGGTGCCGGAAGACAACGGCGACGGCGTGCTGATCGATAGCCCGTCGGCGCGGGTGCTGGCGTACCTGGACGACCCGGCCAACTCCGATTTGTTCGTCGAAGTGGCGCGGTTCCAGCGTTCGGGCAAGTAGTTACCTGTTCCGGCCTCTTCGCGGCTAAAGCCGCTCCCACCGGGACCGCACAGGTCTCAAGCCTGATGCAGTGCCTGTGGGAGCGGCTTTAGCCGCGAAGAGGCCAGCACAGGCAACACAAGGCTTGGCTCATTGTTGCAATAAGGAGTCCCCGGTGGACGAATACCAGCAAACCATCCGTGCCCTGTCCGACCGCATCGTTGCGGCGCAGACCCCGATCCGGGTGCTGGACGCGGTGAAATGGGACGAAAACATTCGTCAGGGCTTCCTCAAGGCCAAGGGCAAGGAGCCGCCGGCCGTCGACCGTGCCTATTACCAGTCGCGCCCGCTGTCGTTCGACTCCGGCGCGGTCAAGGCCGAGTTCCAGGGCATCGAGCGCGACATCATCCGCCAGCTTGGCCAGTTCAACCCGGTCGGCCAGATCATGAAACGCATGTGCCGCGAATACCGCATGGTGGTGCGGATGCTCGAAGCGCGCGGTACCGAGGACTTCGGCCTGATCTCCCAGGAGCTGTATGGCGCGGCCTCCGATGCCTTCCATGCCGGTGACCCGACCCTGGCCGACCTTGGCCTGATGCTGTCGGACTACCTGAACAACATCGATGGCCGTGGTGACCTGAAGGACGAGCCGAAGAACCTTACCGCCAAGGAGGCCGTGGAGATCCTCCAGCGCCGGCTGAACACGGTGTTCGGCGAGGCCGAGGGAACCATTCGCGTATTCGAGTCCGACGGCATCGTCGCCGATGCTGCCGCCGGTGCCGATTACATCAAGGTGCGCGCCGATGCCATGTTCAACGCCCGCGACGTGCGCGCCCTGGAGGTGCACGAAGGGTTGGTGCATGTCGGTACCACGCTCAATGGCCTGAACCAGCCGATCTGCACCTTCCTGGCCAAGGGCCCGCCCTCGTCGACGGTGACCCAGGAAGGCCTGGCCATCCTCATGGAAGTGATTGCCTTCGCCTCCTACCCCAGCCGCCTGCGCAAGCTCACCAACCGCACCCGCGCCATCCACATGGTCGAGGAGGGCGCCGATTTCCTCCAGGTGTTCGATTTCTTCCGTGGGCAAGGCTTCGAGATGGCGCAGAGCTACAGCAACGCCAGCCGGGTATTCCGCGGTTCGGTGCCCAATGGCCTGCCATTCACCAAGGACTTGTCCTACCTCAAGGGCTTCATCATGGTTTACAACTACATTCAGTTGGCCGTGAAGAAGGGCAAGCTCGAACAGATCCCGTTGCTGTTCTGTGGCAAGACCACCCTGGAAGACATGCGTACCTTGCGCCAGCTGGTGGAGGAGGGCCTGGTTGCGCCGCCCAAGTACTTGCCCGAGCAGTTTCGCGACCTTAACGCGCTGTCGGCCTGGATGTGCTTCTCCAACTTCCTCAACCACCTGAGCCTGGACCGTATTGAAGCCGACTACGCGAACATTCTTTGAGCGCTGCCGTCTGCTGGCCCTGGGCTTGGTCCTGCTGGGCCTTGGCGGCTGCAGCAGCCTGCTGTTCTACCCCGAGCGTGGTCAGGCCTTTACGCCTGAGCGGGCCAAGCTGGCGTACCGCGATGTAACGTTGACCACAACTGATGGCATCCGCCTGCACGGTTGGTGGTTGCCGGCCAAGGCCGGGGTTGAGGTCAAAGGTACGGTACTGCACTTGCACGGTAACGGCGGCAACCTGCCGGGGCACCTGGGTGGCAGCTACTGGCTGCCGGAGCAGGGCTACCAGGTGCTGATGATCGATTACCGCGGCTATGGCCTGTCGCAGGGGGCGCCAAGCCTGCCAGAGGTGTACGAAGATATCGCCGCCGCCATGGCCTGGCTGGACCAGACGCCCGAGGTAAAGGGCAAGCCCCTGGTGCTGCTGGGGCAAAGCCTTGGCGGCGCCATGGCCATTCATTACCTGGCGGCCCACCCCGATCAGCGCCAGCGCTTCAGTGCCCTGGTGTTCGATGGCGTGCCAGCCAGTTACCGGTCGGTCGGGCGCTTTGCCCTCAGCACTTCGTGGATGACCTGGCCGTTACAGGTGCCGCTTTCGTGGCTGGTGCCGGACGGTGACAGTGCAATCCGTTCGATCGAGCAGCTCAGCAGCCCGCCCAAGCTGTTCTTCCACAGCATCGACGACAACCTGGTGCCGATGGACAACGGCATTCGCCTGTACCAGCACGCGCCACCGCCGCGGGTGCTGCAACTGACCCGTGGTGGCCACGTGCAGACCTTCGCCGACCCCACATGGCGCCAGGTGATGCTGCGTTTCCTCGACGACCCTAGCCATTTCAACGGCCTGCGGCGGCTTGCCGAAGTGCCCAATTTCCCTGACGAGAAGAACAAGCAATGAGTGAAGAACGCAACGCCATCCCGCTGATCCTGACCGGCGTCGGCAGCATCATCGTGACGGTGGGGGCCTTGTGGTACTACGGTTACCTGCATTTTGCCAAACCCGAGGATGCCCTGTTGTTGCAGGACTTCACCATGCTCAAGACCATCCCCGGCGAGGACTACAAGGTTTCGCTGGACCCGGCGCCGCAAGTGGCCCAGTGCGTCGATGGCGTGCTGGTGTTGTTCGACACCGAGCAGAAAGGCCTGACCGGCGTGCTGGTGGACAATCGCAAGCGTGCGGTGCGCTGCATGGGCGAGGAGACGCCGCAGCAGGTGAAGTGAGCCAGCCTTTTCAGCGCCTGTTCCGGCCCTTTCGCGGCTAAAGCCGCTCCCACAGGTACTGCGTAAAGCCGATTTGACGCGTTCCCTGTGGGAGGGCTTTAGCCGCGAAGAGGCCCGAGCAGGTCATGAAAGACTGCCAGGTCATTTCAGGCGTGAACGGGCAGAATCGTAAATATCGCTTCGCTCTCGCTTGCCTACCGCGATGACGATCACCACCACGCGCTGATCGAAAACGCGATAAACCAACCGATAACCAGCCGCACGCAGCTTGATCTTGTAGCAGTCCGGCATGCCGGAGAGTTTGTCTTTCTCCACCCTGGGCTGAGCCAATCGCTCCTTCAGCTTTCTCGCGAACTGAACCTGCAATGCACCATCGAGCCTTTGAAACTCCTTCCTTGCCCGCACATCGAATTCAAGGTCGTAGCTTTTTGTTTCCTTCTGCTTCGGCGATGAGCTCATCGATATCCACTCTCACGGTAGGCCCACCGCGCCGCTGTCGGACAAGCTCAGCCAGTTGCATGTCGTCGATCAATTCCATCATCGCTTCATAGCGTTCTGGCGGAACCGCGTAGAAAGCAGGTTCGTTGCGATTGAGGATGACCACGGTTTCGCCGGCAGCTTCGCGGATAGTGCCCATAGGGTCTTTCTTGAGGTCTGTGATGGATGCTGCCAGATCGGCAAGAACCGGATAGGTCATAGTTGTATCAACCGATGAGTGTGATTGGCGGTGATGAAAGTGTAGTACCTCAAAGAGTGCTTTTAAAGGTGCTTTTCTGCTTGCGGCGCATGAAAAACCCCGCCATGAAGGCGGGGTTCCGGGTTCAGCCAGCCAGCCTTATCGCTGAACCTGGCTCACCGAACGGGGTGCCACCGGCTGGTTGTCGTTGGAGATGGTCACCTCCACGCGACGGTTCTGCGCACGGCCCGAGTTGCTGCCGTTGTCCGCTACCGGGTATTCCTTGCCATAACCCTGGGAAACGATGCGCGCCGGGTCGACGCCGGCACGTACCAGTGCCATGCGTACGCTGTTGGCGCGGCGCTCGGACAGGGTCTGGTTGTAGTTGGCCGAGCCGACGCTGTCGGTGTAGCCCTCGACAATCACCTTACGCTCCGGGTTTTCCTGGAGGAACTGGGCCAGCTTGGTGACGTTCGGGTAGGCGTTGCTCTTGAGCTCAGCCTTGTTGAAGTCGAACAGCACATCGCCAAAGGTCACCAGGGTACCGCGGTCGGTCTGCTTGGCGTTGAGGCTGTCCTGCAGCTTGGCGATCTGGGCGTCGCGGGCATCCAGCTTGGCCTGGGCGCGCTGGGCCGAGGCGTTTTTCAACTCACCTTCGGCAGTACGCAGGGCAATGGTCTGCTTGGCCACTTCAACGCGCTGGTTGGTCAGATAGGCCAGTTGGTCGACTTTCTTCTCGTCTTCACGGTCCATGTAGGCCTTGTCGGCCTTGTTCAGCCAGTCCTGGGCGTCCTTGGTCTCCAGTGCTGCGACCTTGCTCGATTGCGGGTCGCTCTGCAGCGAGGAGAAGTTGGTGCGGGCCGACTCCAGGTTGGCGTTAGGGTCGTGCGAGCAGGCAGCAAGACCAACGCTGAGGGCCAGCAGGGCGGGAATCATGACGTGTTTGCGCATAGTGTTCATCCTTTGATCGAGTGCGAAGGCTAAGGTTGGCGGGGCAGGGCTCACTGAGCGCTGCGCAGGCCTTCCTCACGTACGTCCTGAACGCCCTGACGGGCATCCTGCACGGCCTTCTGGGCCTTGGCCGCCTGGGCCTTGCGTTCGGCGAGGCGTGCGTCCCACTCGGCCTGTTGGGCCAGGCGCTTGGCCTCGTCGTACTTCTTGTCGTGCATGGCGATTTCGGCCTGCTTGAACTTGTCCTGGGCCGCTTTCATTTCCACGGCAGCGAACTCGGTACCACCGGCGCTCACGGCGGAGTTCACGGCGGACTGGGTGACAGCATACTGCTCGGTAGGCGGGTTGCCCGCACAGCCGGCCAGGACCAGGCTACTGCCCAGGGCCAGCGCGGCCAGCTTGAACCCGCGCACATGAGTAGATGACAGTTTGCTAGTGCGGGTCTTCATGGTGGTCAGCTCCATTGGATCACTCCTGATAACGACGATGTCCGTAGCAGTCCATCGCTTAATCCCTGACAAAACCGAGCGCTTCAGCTGAACGGTGCACGAGGGCAGTGTGCAGGGTTTTAGCGTGATGGCTATTGGCTCCGACTCGAGCGTTTTCAGAATGGTTCAGAAAAAAGTGCGCTAAACGAGGAATTATTTCTGACTGATTGGTCAGTGAGGACTGGCCGGAACTTTCGCGGGCTGGAGCGGTATTCCGGGCCTTTTTCCAGGCCCGGAACGCGGAGCGGGTAATTATCTTTCGCTGTCGTCGCCGGTGGTGCTCAGGTTGTGCAGGTGCTGTCGCGAGAGGGACAGAAAACGTGGCGTAGAGCCGACATCTTCATACAACGGGTCGCCTTCTTCATCGGTAGCGATGACCTGACGACCCTGCACATAGGGGAAGCTGGCTTCCAGCTCTTCGAGGGCGGCCGCCACCAGCTCGCCGAGCAGTTCCTCGGCGGTGCGCTTGGGGTACATGTCGATCAGCGCGGCCAGGCGCGCCTCGGACTCCAGGTCCAGATGCAATACATGGCCCGTGCGGCTGAGAGTGCCGGCGGCATTCTGTTCCCAGTGCTGGGCGAGTTCACGGATTTTCATGATGACCTCTGTTGACGCCTGCTAAGGCTGCATTGCATGGGAGTGCTTGCTTTCACTTTAGTTTGCTTTGGCTGATCACGGCTTGCCATTGGCGCTCGGCTGGGGGCACTCTTCGGTAGAGTTGTGTACAAGAGTGCGCCAGAGCCGCGCCAAAGAGAGGGCCAATGACCGATATCGATGTGCGTTTGCGTGAAGATGTCCATGTGTTGGGTGAGCTGCTCGGCGAAACCATTCGCCAGCAGCATGGCGATGCGTTCTTGCAGAAAATCGAAGACATCCGCCACAGCGCCAAGGCCGATCGGCGCGGCCCCGGCGAGCAATTGACCTCGACCCTGGCCGACCTTGCCGAAGAAGACTTGCTACCCGTGGCCAGGGCCTTCAACCAGTTCCTCAACCTGGCCAACATGGCCGAGCAGTACCAGTTGATCCGCCGCCGCGACGCCGGCCAGCCCGAACCCTTCGAGGCCCGTGTGCTGCCCGAATTGCTGGCGCGCCTGAAGCAGGCCGGGCACAGCAACGATGCCCTGGCCCGGCAACTGGCCAAGCTCGACATCCAGCTGGTACTTACCGCGCACCCCACCGAGGTGGCCCGCCGCACCTTGATCCAGAAGTACGACGCCATCGCCGGCCAGCTGGCTGCCCAGGACCACCGTGACCTGACCCCGGACGAACGCCAGCAGGTGCGTGAACGCCTGCGCCGGCTGATTGCCGAGGCCTGGCACACCGAAGAAATCCGCCGCACCCGGCCGACGCCGGTAGACGAAGCCAAGTGGGGCTTCGCGGTGATCGAGCATTCGCTGTGGCACGCCATCCCCAGCCACCTGCGCAAGGTCGACAAGGCCCTGCTGGATGCCACCGGCCTGCGCCTGCCGCTGGAAGCCGCGCCAATCCGTTTTGCCTCGTGGATGGGCGGTGACCGTGACGGCAACCCTAATGTGACTGCCGCAGTCACCCGGGAAGTGCTGTTGCTGGCGCGCTGGATGGCCGCCGACCTGTTCCTGCGCGACATCGATGCGCTGGCCGCCGAGTTGTCCATGCAGCAGGCTAGCGCCGCTTTGCGCGAACGGGTGGGCGACAGTGCCGAACCTTACCGCGCTGTGCTCAAGCAATTGCGCGACCGCCTGCGGGCGACGCGTGCCTGGGCGCATTCGGCATTGACCAGCAGCCAGCCGGCCAGCGCCGAAGTGCTGGTGGATAACCGCGACCTGATCGCGCCGCTGGAGCTGTGCTACCAGTCGCTGCATGAATGCGGCATGGGCGTGATCGCCGAAGGCCCGCTGCTCGACTGCCTGCGCCGTGCCGTCACCTTCGGGCTTTTCCTGGGCCGCCTGGACGTGCGCCAGGACGCTGCCCGCCACCGTGACGCGCTGACCGAAATCACCGACTACCTGGGCCTGGGCCGCTATGCCGACTGGGATGAAGATCGCCGCATCGAATTCCTTCAGGCCGAGCTGAAAAACCGCCGCCCGCTGTTGCCCGCGCACTTCAGGCCGCAGGCAGACACCGCCGAGGTGCTGGCCACCTGCCGGGAAGTCGCCGCCGCGCCCGCTGACTCGCTGGGCTCCTATGTCATTTCCATGGCCGGTGCCGCTTCGGATGTGCTGGCGGTGCAACTGTTGCTCAAGGAAGCCGGCCTGACCCGCCCCATGCGTGTGGTACCGCTGTTCGAGACCCTGGCTGACCTGGACAACGCCGGGCCGGTGATGCAACGCCTGCTCGGCCTGCCGGGTTACCGGGCCGGGCTGCGCGGCCCGCAGGAAGTGATGATCGGCTACTCCGACTCGGCCAAGGATGCCGGCACCACGGCGGCGGCCTGGGCGCAGTACCGGGCCCAGGAAAACCTGGTGCGCATCTGCGCCGAACACCAGGTCGAACTGCTGCTGTTCCACGGCCGGGGCGGTACGGTAGGGCGCGGCGGTGGCCCGGCCCACGCAGCGATCCTGTCGCAGCCACCGGGTTCTGTGGCGGGGCGGTTCCGCACCACCGAGCAGGGCGAAATGATCCGCTTCAAGTTCGGTTTGCCGGGCATCGCCGAGCAAAACCTGAACCTGTACCTGGCCGCAGTGCTCGAAGCCACGCTGTTGCCACCGCCGCCCCCGCAACCGGCCTGGCGCGAGGTGATGGACCAGTTGGCTGCCGATGGCGTCAAGGCTTACCGCAGCGTAGTGCGCGACAACCCCGATTTTGTCGAGTACTTCCGCCAGTCGACGCCAGAACAGGAACTGGGGCGCCTGCCGCTGGGCAGCCGCCCGGCCAAGCGCCGGGCAGGGGGGATCGAAAGCCTGCGGGCCATCCCATGGATCTTCGGCTGGACCCAGACCCGGCTGATGCTGCCGGCCTGGCTGGGCTGGGAAACCGCGCTGAGCAATGCTCTGGCCCGCGGCCAGGGTGAGTTGCTGGCGCAGATGCGCGAGCAATGGCCGTTCTTCCGCACCCGCATCGACATGCTGGAAATGGTGCTGGCCAAGGCCGATGCGCAAATTGCCGAGGCCTACGACGAACGTCTGGTGCAACCGCACTTGCTTCCTTTAGGTGCACACCTGCGCGACCTATTGTCGCAGTCTTGCCAGGTGGTGCTGGGCCTGACCGGGCAGCCGGTGCTACTGGCGCACAGCCCCGAGACGCTGGAATTCATCAGCCTGCGCAACACCTACCTGGACCCGCTGCACCGCCTGCAGGCCGAGTTGCTGGCCCGCTCGCGCAGCCGCGAAGCCGCTCTGGACAGCCCGTTGGAGCAGGCCTTGCTGGTGACCGTGGCGGGTATTGCCGCCGGGTTGCGCAATACCGGCTGAGGGTGGGGCCAGGTTAGCCAGCGTGAGTGCCGTGCAGGCCATGCACGAGTAAGGGGAGGGTGGTTGCGCCGGGCGCAACCACCTGCCCGGTCGGCCACAAGTGGCGCATTCCTGCAACTTTGGGACGCTTGTATGGCTGCCGGGCGCTGTGTATCTTGAGCAGCCTTCTGACCGTTTTATGGTCATACCCGATTTTCCGGACTTGGCCCTGGTTGCCGAATCCATTGAATTTCATAAAAAAATTTGAGGAGCACGAGATGCGCGTAATTCTGCTGGGAGCTCCCGGGGCCGGTAAAGGTACTCAGGCAAAGTTCATCACCGAAAAGTTCGGTATTCCACAGATCTCCACCGGCGACATGCTGCGTGCCGCAGTCAAGGCCGGCACCCCGCTGGGCCTGGAACTGAAGAAAGTCATGGATGCCGGCCAGCTGGTGTCCGACGAGCTGATCATCAGCCTGGTCAAGGAGCGCATCGCCCAGCCTGACTGCGCCAACGGCTGCCTGTTCGACGGCTTCCCACGCACCATCCCGCAGGCCGAAGCCATGGTCTCTGCCGGTGTCGACATCGACGCCGTGGTCGAAATCGCCGTGGACGACGAAGAAATCGTCGGCCGCATGGCTGGCCGCCGCGTGCACCTGGCCTCGGGCCGCACCTACCACATTCAGTACAACCCGCCGAAAGTGGAAGGCAAGGACGACGTCACTGGTGAAGACCTGATCCAGCGCGACGACGACAAGGAAGAAACCGTTCGTCATCGCCTGTCGGTCTACCACACCCAGACCAAGCCGCTGGTGGAGTTCTACCAGAAGCTGTCGGCCGCCAATGCCGGCAAGCCGAAGTACAGCCACATTGAAGGTGTCGGTTCGGTCGACGCCATCACTGCCAAGGTCCTGGCAGCCCTGAGCTGATCAGCGCCTGACGCCCCCGACAACGGCCCGCTAGCGGGCCGTTGTCGTTTCAGGGCTGCAGTCCACGGCCTGGCGCGGCCGCTCCTACAGGGATCGCGTCAAGGTCAAGTTGTACAGACCACCTGTAAAGGCCACACAGCGCCCCCTCGGGACACAACGCCGCCGCTGCTCTATACTGCCGCTCTTTTCATTCGCACCTGGATACCCGTTCGATGACCACCCTGCTGGCCCTGGATACCGCCACCGAAGCCTGTTCCGTCGCGCTGCTGCATGACGGCAAGGTAACCAGCCATTACGAGGTGATCCCACGTCAGCACGCGCAGAAGCTGCTGCCGATGATCAAGCAGCTGCTGGCCGAATCCGGCGTTGCGCTGAATGCACTGGATGCCATCGCCTTTGGCCGTGGCCCGGGCGCCTTCACCGGCGTGCGCATTGCCATTGGTGTGGTCCAGGGCCTGGCCTTCGCGCTGGAGCGCCCGGTGCTGCCGGTGTCCAACCTGGCCGCGCTGGCCCAGGGTGCCTTGCGCGAGCATGGCGTGCAGCAGGTGGCGGCTGCCATCGATGCGCGCATGGATGAAGTGTACTGGGGCTGCTACCAGGCCACGGCCGGCGAAATGCGCCTGGTCGGGCGCGAAGCGGTGTTGCCGCCCGAGCAGGTAGCGCTGCCGGCAGGCAGCAATGGCGAGTGGTTCGGTGCCGGTACCGGATGGGGCTATGCCGAGCGCCTGGCGGTAAAGGTGGCGGCCAGCAACCCTGGCGCCTTGCCCAATGCGCTGGACATTCTCAGCCTCGCTACCTTCGCCTGGGCTCGTGATGAGGCAATCGTTGCCGAGCAGGCGCAACCGGTATATCTGCGCGATAATGTAGCCACGCCCAAGAAGTACTGAGTGCTGTTCGTCGGTTATCGCCGATCACTCTAAAACCTTTTGCGCGATCTGTGGTCCAGTTATCAGTCAAGCATTAGCGACGGAACCCTGATGCTGCTAAATTGCCATCATTGGTCCTGAGTGCTCATGCCATGCGTATCGACGGTTTCTCATCGCAGTCCTACCCGGTCAAGCGCACCCCGCGCAAGGCACCGGCGCGTGACGAGGCCATCGATGATGCCGAGCTGATAGATGACAGCCAGGGCGCCCCCGTGGATGCCACCGCCCGCCGCCGCAGCGGTGGCCTGCCAGCCCGCCAGCAGGACATGGTCTTCCCCCGCGCCCGTGACCGGCGCACCGCCACTGCATTGGCCAGCTACCTGAGCACCGCCGGTTTCACCGACTGGGACATGGAAGTACTGGGGCTCGACCTGTACATTTAGTGGATGAGTCCATCACCACTGCCTTATTTTCTCGGTTGCCCGTCCTGGAGCGAAAACGCCTGGCGCGACTACCTCTATCCCGCCGACGCTAACAGCAATGAAATGCTTGGCCTCTACAGCCAGGTGTTCAACGCCGTTGAGGGCAACACCACTTTCTACGCACGCCCCGCCCCCGGCACTATTGCCCGTTGGGCACAGGTGATGCCCGAGCACTTCCGCTTCACCGCCAAGTTTCCCCGGGACATCAGCCACGAAGGTGACCTGCGTGATCAACTGGAGCCTGCCTTCGACTTCACGCGGCTGATGGCCCCGCTGGGCAAGCGCGTTTCGCCGTACTGGCTGCAGTTGCCGGCCCAGTTCGGCCCGGCACGCCTGGGCGAGCTTTGCCACTTCCTCGACGAAATCGGCCTGCCGGTGGCGGTGGAAGTGCGCAACCAGGCCTTCTTCGCCAAGGGTGAAGAAGAACGCCTGCTCAACCGCCTTCTGCACGAACGCGGCGTGGAGCGCATCTGCCTGGACCCGCGTGCGTTGTTCAGCTGCGCCTCGCGCGACCGTGCCGTGCTGCACGCGCAATCCAAGAAGCCCAAGGTGCCACCGCGCCCCGCGGCGTTCAGCCAGCACCCACAGGTGCGCTTCATCGGCCACCCGGAGCTGGAGGCCAATCACTCCTTCCTCAGCCCCTGGGTAGAGAAAGTCGCCGACTGGATCGAAGAAGGCCGCAACCCCTACATATTCCTGCACACCTCGGACAATCGCCTGGCTGCGGCGTTGGCCCAGCGTTTCCATCACCGCCTGATGGCACGCCTGCCAGGTCTTGCACCTTTGCCGGAATTGCCGCGCGCGCCCGAGGTCGAACAACTGGGCTTACTCTGACCTTTCCCTGACTGCCGGAGGTTGAACCATGGATGTGCAAACCCTGCGAGCCGAAGCCTTCAAGGCTTTACACGAGCGCGAAGGCGCGTTCGTCATCCCCAACCCGTGGGATGCCGGCTCCGCCAAGCTGCTTGCCAGCCTGGGTTTCGAGGCGCTGGCCACCACCAGTGCCGGCCTGGCGTTCAGCCTGGGCCGGCCAGACGCCGAAGGCGCCTTGAGCCTGGACGATACCCTGGACAATGCCGGCGAGATCGTCGATGCCACTGCGTTGCCAGTGGCCGCGGACCTTGAGAACGGCTTCGGCGACATGCCTGAAGATTGTGCCCAGACCATCTTGCGTGCTGCCGAAATCGGCCTGGTAGGTGGCTCCATCGAAGATGCCAGTGGCCGCAGTGATGCGCCCATCTATGACCTGGGGCTGGCCGTGGAGCGCGTACGCGCCGCCGTGCAGGCTGCCCGTAGCCTGCCATTCCCTTTCACATTGTGCGCCCGGGCAGAAAACCTCCTGCATGGGCGCATGGACCTCGACGACACCATCCTGCGCCTGCAAGCCTATGCCGAGGCCGGCGCCGATGTGCTCTATGCCCCCGGGCTGCGCACCGTCGAAGAAGTCCGTGCGGTGGTACAGGCGGTCGCCCCGCGGCCGGTGAATGTACTGATGGGCATGGCGGGTGTGCCGCTGAGCGTGAACCAGTTGCAGGACCTGGGCGTGCGGCGCATCAGCGTCGGCTCGTCGCTGGCCCGTGCTGCGCTGGGGGCCTTCCACCGTGCCGCGCTGGAAATTCACAATGAGGGTACGTTCGGCTACGGTGAGCAGGCACTGCCGTTTGCCCAGCTCAACGACCTGTTCCGCCGCTGATGCGGGGAGTGTTGGCGCTGCTGGCCGGCCTTTTGGTGCTGGCCGGCCTGGCCTGGCACTTCGGCTGGCGCCTGCCTGCCGTTTGGAACCCCTGGGCGCCGCTGGACGTCCGCCAGCCGCCCAACCTGCTAACGCCGTACAAGCTTTCACGTCTGCGCGATGACCCGGCACTGTGCCGCCAGGCGCTGGAAGCCAGCCAGCTGCGCTACCGGGCGCAAGCCGACAGCCCGGCTTCGGCCAACTGCCCGCTGCAAAACGTATGGCGCATCGAGGGCGGCCGGGCGCGGCTAAGCAGCAGCTTCCTGGCCAGTTGCCCGCTGGCGGTGGCCTACGCGCTGTTCGAGAACCATGGCTTGCAGCCGGTGGCGCAGCGTGTGCTGGGCCAACCAGTGACCCAGGTCGATCACCTGGGCAGCTTTGCCTGCCGCAATGTCTACCACCGCAAGCAGGGCCGCTTGAGTCAGCACGCTACCGCCAATGCGCTGGACATCAGCGGTTTTCGCCTGCAGGACGGCCGGCGCATCGTGCTGGCGCGTGACTGGCAGGCGGGTGGGCAGAAGGCAGAATTCTTGCGGCAGGTGCAGCAGGCGGCTTGCGAGAGCTTCAGCACGGTACTGGGGCCGGATTACAACGCCGCGCACCACAATCACTTTCACCTGGACATGGGCCGCTGGCAGATCTGCCGTTAGCTTCAGGCGTGAACGCGCACGTTGTTCAGCACCACCGGGCGCGCCCAGTGGATGTCGAACTCCAGGTCGTTTTGCTGTTTGGCCAGGGTGGCGTCGTCGAACGGTTCGGGTGCCGGGTCCAGCAGGTTGGTCTCGAACTCGGCAATTGGCAGGAACAACGACCGCGGGGCAGGGCCCGGGCCGGGCTCGGCAATCGGATGGCCCTGGCTCATCACCACCGGGCGCATCCAGCTGTTGCTGGTGTCGAGCTGGCGCTGCTGTTCGATCAGTTCCATGGCACTGAACGGCTCAGGCGCAGGCGGCAGCAGGTTGGCTTCAAGCTCTGCCTTGGGCAGGAACAGCGGCTCGGGCGGTGCTACCTCGGTGTCCTGCACCGGGCAGGCGCGCTGGGCGTCGATCAGGGCCAGCGCACGGGCGCCGCCGATGGGTTCGCCGCTGTCGTGGTCGTATTGCACGAACGACTGGCTGACGCTGTCTACGGGCTCTTCCTGATGCTCGGCCATGGCCCGGGCAAAGAAATCCTGCCACAGGTGGCTGACGCCCCCGAGTGCCTGGGTGTTGTGCTGACTGTAGTTGCCGACAGGCGACAAATAGGTCAAGCCGATAGGAAGAGTATCTGACATGGCAGTCGCGCGCGTTGTGCTCTGGCAGAATAGCGGGATATTGCCTGTATCGGCCGTGGCTGCTGATTCATTAAGGCTTGGTTTGATTTTTTAGGTGTGGACGATGGAAGAGCAAGGCACGGGTATCAGGGTCGAGGCGATGTCGGCTGAGTATGCGGAGCAGGCCAAGGTGTGGGCTGAACGCCTAAGCCTGCCGCTACAGGACGAGAGCGCCGGCTTCGCCGTGCAGGTGGGCGCCGAGGGTTTGCAGATCCAGCAGCTGGGGCCGCAGGCACCAGGACCGGTGCGGGTGGACTTTGTCGAAGGCCAGGCCGCGCACCGGAGGCAGTTTGGCGGTGGCAACGGGCAGATGATCGCCAAGGCCGTGGGCATTGCCCAAGGCGTGCGGCCACAAGTGCTGGATGCCACGGCAGGTCTTGGCAAAGATGCATTCGTGCTGGCCAGCCTGGGTTGCCAGATGACCCTGATCGAACGCCAGCCGCTGATTGCCGCGCTGCTGGAGGATGGCCTGGCGCGGGCGCGGTCGGATGACGAGGTGGGCCCGATTGTCGGGCGCATGCGCCTGCTGACCGGCAACGCCATCGAGCGCATGCGCGCCTGGGAAGGCGAAGCGCCGCAGGTGATCTACCTCGACCCGATGTTCCCGCACCGCGACAAGAGCGCCCTGGTGAAAAAGGAAATGCGCGTGTTCCGGCCCTTGGTGGGCGACGACCTGGATGCCCCGGCCCTGCTCGAAGCGGCCCTTGCGCTGGCCAGCCACCGGGTGGTGGTGAAGCGCCCGCGCAAGGCGCCGATCATCGACGGGCCCAAGCCCAGCCATAGCCTGGAGGGCAAGTCGAGCCGGTATGACATTTACCCCAAGAAAGCGCTGAAGGCCTAATCTTCGCGCAGACGTCGCAAGCGCTCTTGCATATCTTCTAGTAGTAGCTCTTCCGGTATCTGGTTGACAATAGAGTGTGGGTCCGGAGGGGCTAGAAGCGCTTTAACATCTCGGCTGATAGCGCCCGTCCAAATGGGGATGTCGCCTAACAGTGATTGGGTTATATTTTCCGAGTATGTGTAACGGTCGGTGGATGGATTGCTCGTTAGTTCCAGGTAATCTATATATTCGTTGTTGTGTGTGTTAAGGTTTTTTATAACGCTCCTTCCATGCGCGGTGCTTCTATCAATATTATTATTTAGTTTATTTAAGGAGCGTTTATTGCGTTTTTCAAGCGATTTGCCCAATGCTTTATATTCGTTGGCTGAAAATGACGGATCCGCATATTTCAATCGGGGAGCCAGTACATCATATGAGTATTTGCGTGTTAACCGTTTTATGAAACTCCTGCCGCTCGGGTCGGCTCGGTTGATGGGATCATTACCGCAGTAGGCATAGGCATTGAGCCCACCTTTACCAAACGGCGATAAACTGTCCGCACTGTGAAAGCGCATCAATCCAGGACTGAACAGGCGATGACCATTACCGAGCAGGTAGCCAATGGCGGAGGGTAGACAAGTTTGCCCGGTAAAGCGGGACAGTATCCGGTGAGCGGCCGGTAAACTATCATCGCCATAAGGGCTGTAGGCAATGTCCGTTTGGCTTCCTGCATGGGCGGTCACTGTTGACGCTTGGGCATCGGTGGCCAAAAGCTGTGTTTGCGTGGATTGGCTGTTCGTTTCGCACAGGTTCTGGTTATTCGCGCTGACAACTGAATAATGAGCACTGCCTGAGTGCACTGTCGAGAGTTTGCTGCCCTTATAGAAGAGTTTAAGTGTTTGCGTGGACATGGTGGTGCGCTCATGTGGGGGGGCTACATGAGAGTGTGTCAAGAGGATGCCTGGTCGGATACTGGCAAAAATGTCAGGTAGTACGCCGGTGGGGGCGCGGTCAATGGCATACGCGCGCCTACAATGTGACCGCGTATGCCAGAAGATGCTTTCAGGGTTGGTACGCTCGCAAGAATACCCCCACCACTTCGCGCACATGCGCCTCGGCCTCGTCGCCCTCCAGCGGCCCCGCGCACCCCAGCAGCAAGCGGTAATCCGGTGCCCCCTTGACCAGGCAGAAGAAGTGCTCCGCCGCACGCAGCGGGTTGTCGATGCGCAACAGCCCGCGCTCATCCGCCCCGCGCAGCAGCGCTTCCATCCCGGCCAGCACGCGCTTGGGCCCGGCGTCGTAGAAGTATTCGCCAAAGCTTGGGTCCAGGCTGCCCTGGGCCATGATCAGGCGGCTGAGCTTGACCGCTTCGTCGCTGCTGATCAGTGCCTGGAAGCCACGGGCAATGGTCAGCAGTACCTCCTCCACCGGTGCCCCCTCGGGGTACTCGAACAGCAGGTCCGGCAGCTGGATCTGGCAGGTGGCCATGACCGCTGAGCAGAACAGGGTCTGCTTGTCGGTGAAGTGGCTGTACACGGTGAGTTTTGAAACACCTGCCGCCGCAGCGACCGCATCCATGCTGGTGTTGGCGTAACCAAGGCTGAGGAACAGGGCCTTGGCCGCTTCGAGAATCGCCTCGCGCTTGACCAGGTCCTTTGGCCGGCCTGGGCCGATGGGTGCGTCGTTGGGCATTGTGGTCTGCATCTGGTTGAAGAATCACCATCTTAACGGGTCAGGCGCGATCCGGCTAAAACCAGCTCACATTTGCCTGCTGTCTGCCAGCGGACAGTTGATCGACAGTGATGTCGTCGATCAGGCATCAGTGATGTTTCTGCTTCTAGTTAAGCTAATGATTAATAAGGAAAATTCTGTTGGCATGAATCGTGTTGATAAAGCTGCAAGGGCACCTGACAAGGGTGCCGAGCCTATCGAACAGGAATCCCCATGCCCCGTGAAATTCGTTTGAATGCCTTCGAGATGAACTGTGTCGGCCACCAGTCACCCGGCCTGTGGCGGCACCCCAAGGACCGCGCCTGGCAGTACAAGGACCTGGACTACTGGACCGACCTGGCCAAGCTGCTGGAGCGCGGCAAGTTCGACGGCATCTTCATTGCCGACGTGATCGGCATCTACGATGTGCTGGGCGGCAACGGTGACGCGGCCATCCGCCAGGCGGCGCAGGTGCCGGTGAACGACCCACTGGCAGTGATCACACCCATGGCGCTGGTCACCGAACACCTCGGTTTCGGCCTGACCGCCTCGCTGACGTTCGAGCACCCGTACCCGTTCGCTCGCCGCCTGTCGACCCTGGACCACCTGACCAAGGGTCGCATCGGCTGGAATATCGTCACCTCCTACCTCGACAGCGGTGCGCGCAACCTGGGGCAGAAGGCGTTGAGCGACCATGATGCCCGCTACGACTACGCCGACGAGTACCTGGAGGTGCTGTACAAGTTGTTCGAGGGCAGCTGGGAAGACGGTGCTGTGGTGCGCGACCGCGAAACCGGCCTGTTCACCGACCCGCGCAAAGTCCACGAGATCCGCCACCACGGCAAGCACTTCCAGGTCCCAGGTATTCACCTGTGCGAACCTTCGCCGCAACGCACCCCGGTGCTGTACCAGGCAGGGGCGTCCAGCCGCGGCAAGCATTTTGCCGCCGGCCATGCCGAATGCGTGTTCGTCGCCGCGCCGTCCAAGGTCATCCTGAAAAAGACCGTGGCCGATATTCGCCGCCGCGCCGCCGAGGCCGGGCGCGACCCGCGCAAGGTGCTGATCTTCAATATGCAGACGGTGATCGTCGACGAAACCGACGCCAAGGCCCAGGCCAAATGGCAGGAGTTGAAAAGCTACGCCAGCTACGAAGGCGCCCTGGCGCTGATTTCCGGCTGGACCGGCATCGACTTCAGCGAATACCAGCCTGACCAGGTGCTGGAGCATATCCACACCAATGCCATCCAGTCGGCCGTGGAAGCGTTTTCCACCGCCGACCCGAACAAGCGTTGGACCGTGCAAGAACTCGCCGACTGGGTCGGCATTGGCGGCTTTGGCCCGCTGATCGTCGGCAGTGCGCAAACCGTGGCGGACGAACTGCAGGCCTGGGTTGAAGAAACCGATGTCGACGGCTTCAACCTGACCTATGCCCTGGCCCATGAAACCTTCCGCGACGTGGTCGAGTTGCTGGTACCCGAGCTGCAGCAACGCGGCGCCTACAAGACCGAATACCGCCCCGGCACCCTGCGCGAGAAGCTGTTCGGCGACGGCCCACGGTTGCCGGCCAGCCACCCGGCTGCCGGTTATCGCGACCTCAGCCGCCAAACCAAGCCGGCCAGCATCGTCGAACCGGTCTGAAATGCCAGGGCCGCTTTGCGGCCCTTCAAGGCGGTTCGGCGCACCGACTTGCCCGCTCCCACAGGTTAGAGCCAAGTCCTCCGAAGATATTTCTGATTTTTGCCAAAGGGGCTGTCCAGGTAGGCACTTCGGAAATATCCTACGACCCGCGTCCTCTGTCATCACCTGTTCAGTTGGAACCAGTGTCTCTAGGCTCTATCCGTCGCCGAACAACTTGGCGATCGGGTGTGGTAGCCCGGATGCGCTTTTTCCATGACAGCCTAATGGCGGCTGTGCGTGGGAGGCTTTCGAGCCTGCCTGGATTGGAAAATGCCCGGGTCTACCACCTCGCGTACAGTCGCCACCCATTCACGTGGTAGTGATGGGGGGCGGCCTTGATGAGCATTTTCCATGATGAAGAAAATAGTCCCCGACCCACCCCTTCCATGCACGTCCATCCGCCCCTTCGGCCGCTGCGATGCCGGCCATGATCCCCTCTTCACCGTCAACCCGAACATCTCCGCCGAAGACGCTTTGGTCCATGTAGCCCTGTACCTGCGCAGCGCCTGCGAAACCGGATACAAAGCCCTGGACTACATGCGCGAAGAAGGCCGGGGCATGTTCTGGTCGAACCTACATGCGATTGAAATGGCAGAGGGTGTGATCGAGGCGATACTCGATGGCATCGAGTCGACACCACCACCGACAAACCGAACACCACAGGTATAGCGCTGTCCTCGACACCGACGTAAATCCCTGTGGGAGCGGCGGTGCGGCGGTCCGATTCACCCGCGAAGAATACGACGCGGTGCATGGCACCGGCTTCGCCGGTGTTCGCGGGTGAACCCGCTCCCACAATGTACGCGCTGCGCTTGCGATGACTGTTTCATGACCACCCGCGCAGCGCTGGCCTCAGGACTGCTTGGCACCCCACCAATCTGCCATAGGAGCGAGCGCAGCTCGCGATGCGCCGCGCGGGCGGCGCTCGATCTCTCAGGCGCCAAAAGACTTCCGCCGTACCTCTGAAAAACCACCGCAAAACCCTTCCCGGCACCGGCGGCCTGATTTAATATACTTTCCAGTACAAATATTCGAAGTGCCCTCCGCGAAAGGATTCATCATGTTGCGCCATGCCTTGTCCATCGCCTTGCCCGCCGTCGCCGTGTTGTTACTGACGGCCTGCGGTCAGGAAGCCGCCCCACCTGCCGCGCCGCGCCCGGCGCTGGTGGTGCAGCCGCAGCCGGCCGAAGCCGCTGCCGACAGTTACCCCGGCGAAGTGCGTGCGCGCTTCGAGCCGGACCTGGCCTTCCGCATCGGTGGCAAGGTCACCAAGCGCCTGGTGGAGGAGGGGCAGCGGGTCAAGGCCGACCAGCCGCTGGCTGAGCTGGACCCGCAGGACGTGCGCCTGCAACTGGAAGCCAACCGCGCCCAGATGGCGGCTGCCGAGGCCAACCTGGCGCTGGTGCGCGCCGAGCGTGACCGCTACCAGAAGCTGCTGGACCGGCAGATGGTCAGCCATTCCCAGTTCGACAATGCCGAAAACCTCTACCGCGCCGGCCTTGCCCGGCTGAAACAGGCCAAGGCCGAGTTCGACGTGGCTGGCAACCAGGCCGAATATGCCGTGCTGCGCGCGCCGCAGGCCGGGGTGGTTGCCAAGCGTCAGGTCGAAGTGGGCCAGGTGGTTGCCGCCGGGCAAACCGTTTTCACCCTAGCCGCCGATGGCGAGCGCGAAGTGGTGATCGGCCTGCCGGAGCAGCAGTTTGCCCGCTTTGCGGTGGGCCAACCGGTGAGCGTGGAGCTTTGGTCGCACCCGCAAGAGCGCTTCCAGGGGCGCATCCGCGAATTGTCGCCAGCCGCCGACCCACGCTCGCGCACCTTCGCTGCGCGCATCGCCTTTACCTCGACTGCCACGCCGGCGGAACTGGGCCAGAGTGCCCGGGTGTTCATCGCTCACGAGGGGCTGATCCCGTTGGCAGTGCCGCTGTCAGCGGTTACTGCGGAAAACGGCCAGGCCTATGTGTGGCGGGTCAACAAGGACAGCCGCCTCGAGCGGGCCGTGGTGCGCCTGGGGGCGTACGGCAGCGACAGCGTGCCAGTGCTCGAGGGCCTTGCCCCCGGCGACTGGGTGGTCGCCGCCGGTGGCCATGTACTGCGTGAGGGCCAGGAAATACGCCCTGTGGACCGCAGCAACCGTGTTGTGAAGCTGACGGCCAAGGAGTAAGTCCCGATGGGTTTCAACCTTTCTGCCTGGGCGCTGCGCAACCGCCAGATCGTCCTGTTCCTGATGATCCTGCTGGCGGCCATTGGCGCCATGTCCTACACCAAGCTCGGCCAGAGCGAGGACCCGCCATTCACCTTCAAGGCCATGGTCATTCGTACCCTGTGGCCGGGCGCCAGCGCCGAGGAAGTGTCGCGCCAGGTCACCGAACGTATCGAGAAAAAGCTGATGGAAACCGGCGAGTACGAGAAGATTGTCTCGTTCTCGCGCCCCGGCGAATCGCAAGTCACCTTCATGGCCCGCGACTCGCTGCATTCCAAGGACATCCCCGAGCTGTGGTACCAGATCCGCAAGAAGGTCGCGGACATTCGCCACACCCTGCCACCGGAGATCCAGGGCCCGTTCTTCAACGATGAGTTCGGTACCACCTTCGGCAATATCTATGCGCTGACCGGTAAGGGCTTCGACTACGCGGTGCTCAAGGACTACGCCGACCGTATCCAGATCCAGCTGCAGCGGGTCAAGGATGTGGGCAAGGTCGAGCTGGTAGGCCTGCAGGACGAAAAAATCTGGATCGAGCTGTCCAACCTCAAGCTGGCCACCCTCGGCGTACCCCTGGAGGCTGTGCAGCAGGCCCTGCAGGAGCAGAACGCGGTGAGCACCGCCGGGTTCTTCGAGACGCCCAGCGAGCGCCTGCAACTGCGGGTGAGCGGGCGCTTCGACAGCGTGGAGCAGATTCGCCAGTTCCCCATCCGCGTAGGTGACCGCACGTTCCGCATCGGCGATGTGGCCGAAGTGCACCGTGGCTTCAACGACCCACCCGCCCCGCGCATGCGCTTCATGGGCGAGGACGCCATTGGCCTGGCCGTGTCGATGAAGGACGGCGGCGACATCCTGGTACTGGGCAAGGCGCTGGAAGGCGAGTTCGAGCGCGTGGCGCGCAACCTTCCGGCCGGCATGGAGCTGCGCAAGGTCTCGGACCAACCTGCGGCGGTCAAGGCCGGTGTGGGTGAATTTGTCCAGGTGCTGGTCGAGGCGCTGGTCATCGTGCTGCTGGTGAGCTTCTTCTCGCTGGGCCTGCGCACCGGCCTGGTGGTGGCGCTGGCCATCCCGCTGGTGCTGGCCATGACCTTTGCTGCCATGCATTACTTTGGTATCGGGCTGCACAAGATTTCCCTCGGCGCGCTGGTGCTGGCGCTGGGCCTGCTGGTGGACGACGCGATCATTGCCGTGGAAATGATGGCGATCAAGATGGAGCAGGGCTACGACCGGCTCAAGGCAGCCAGCTATGCCTGGAGCAGCACTGCCTTCCCGATGCTGACCGGTACCCTGATCACTGCGGCAGGCTTCTTGCCCATCGCCACTGCTGCTTCCAGCACTGGCGAATACACCCGCTCCATCTTCCAGGTGGTGACCATCGCCCTGTTGACCTCGTGGGTGGCGGCGGTGGTGTTCGTGCCCTACCTGGGCGAGCGCCTGCTGCCGGACCTGGCCAAGCTGCACGCTGCGCGCCATGGCAAGGACGGCCACGCGCCAGACCCTTACGCCACGCCGTTTTACCAGCGCGTGCGGCGGGTAGTGGAGTGGTGCGTACGGCGGCGCAAGACGGTGATCCTGCTGACCATCGCGGCCTTTGTCGGCAGCATCCTGCTGTTCCGCTTCGTGCCCCAGCAATTCTTCCCGGCCTCCGGGCGCCCAGAGCTGATGGTTGACCTGAAGCTGGCCGAAGGCGCCTCGCTGGCCAATACCGCCGAGCGGGTCATGCAATTGGAGGCACTGCTCAAGCAGCAGGACGGCATCGATAACTACGTGGCCTACGTGGGCACCGGCTCGCCGCGCTTCTACCTGCCGCTGGACCAGCAACTGCCTGCAGCCAGCTTTGCCCAGTTCGTGGTGCTGGCCAAGTCGATGGAGGACCGCGAGCGCCTGCGCAGCTGGCTGATCAGCACCGTGGACCAGCAATTCCCCGACCTGCGTGCCCGCGTCACGCGCCTGGAAAACGGCCCGCCCGTGGGTTACCCGGTGCAGTTCCGGGTCACCGGCGAGCACATCGAGAAGGCCCGTGCGCTGGCCCGCGAAGTGGCCGACAAGGTGCGCGAGAACCCGCATGTGGTGAACGTGCACCTGGACTGGGAAGAACCCAGCAAGGCCGTGTTCCTCGAAATCGACCAGGACCGCGCCCGCGCCCTGGGCGTGAGCACCGCGCACCTGGCCAGCTTCCTGCAAAGCTCGTTGACCGGCACCACGGTCAGCCAGTACCGCGAGGACAACGAGCTGATCGAGATCTTGCTGCGCGGCACCCAGCAGGAGCGCGGTGACCTGGGTAACCTCGGCAGCCTGGCGTTGCCGACCGACAATGGCCAGAGCGTGGCGCTGTCGCAGGTAGCGACCCTGGAGTACGGCTTCGAGGAAGGCATCATCTGGCACCGCAACCGCCTGCCGACGGTGACCGTGCGCGCCGATATCTACGACAAGGAACAACCGGCCACGCTGGTGAAACAGATCGAGCCGACCCTGCAGGCGATACGCGCCAAGCTGCCGGATGGCTACCTGCTGGAAGTGGGCGGCACGGTTGAAGACTCCGAGCGTGGGCAGAAGTCGGTGAACGCCGGCATGCCGTTGTTCGTGGTGGTGGTGCTGAGCCTGCTGATGATCCAGCTGCGCAGCTTCTCGCGCACGGTAATGGTGTTCCTCACCGCACCGCTGGGGCTGATTGGCGTGACCCTGTTCCTGCTGGTGTTCCGCCAGCCGTTCGGTTTTGTCGCCATGCTGGGCACCATTGCCCTGGCAGGCATGATCATGCGCAACTCGGTGATCCTGGTGGACCAGATCGAGCAGGACATTGCGGCAGGGATGGAGCGTTGGCAGGCGATCATCGAAGCCACGGTGCGGCGCTTCCGGCCGATCGTGCTGACGGCGCTGGCGGCGGTGCTGGCGATGATCCCGTTGTCACGTAGCGTGTTCTACGGGCCGATGGCGGTGGCGATCATGGGTGGCTTGATCGTGGCCACGGCGTTGACGCTGTTGTTCCTGCCGGCGTTGTATGCGGCGTGGTTCAGGGTGAAGAAAACCTGACTGACGTCACCGCCCTGTAGGAGCAGCCTTGTGCTGCTCCTGCAAGGGTACTGCGGCCGTTGCGGATCAGAGGGCGCCGAAGACCTTCTTGGCCAGGCTGGTAGCGGCCTGCGCCGGGTTCTGGCGAATGCTCTGTTCCTGCTTGCCAATCATCTCGAACAGGCCGTCCAGCGCCTTCTCGGTCACGTAGTTCTCGATGCTGGCGCTCTTGGCGTCGACCACACCCAGTGCCACCGCCTGGCCGGCGAAGTTGTTGTACTGCTGGGCCAGGCCGACTTTGTCGGTGGCCTGCTTGACGATTGGCAGGAACTTGGCGCGGATCTGCTCGCGGCTGCTCTTGTTCAGGTACTGGGTGGCCGAGTCGTCACCACCGCTGAGGATGCCTTTGGCGTCGGTCACGCTCATGTTCTTCACGGCATCGACCAGAATCGCCTGGGCCTGCGGCACGGCGGCTTCGGCGGCCTTGTTCATGCTGGCTTCAAGGGCATCGACCTGTGCACCTTTGCCGAACATCTTCATGGCCTTGGCCGCTTTGCCCAGGTTGCCGGGCAATTCGATGCGCACGTCGGGGTTATTGCTGAAACCACCCGGGGTGCTCAACTGCTTGACGGCCAGCTGCGCGCCCTGGGTCAGGGTATCTTTCAGACCGCCAGTGGCGTCTTTCTGGCTCAGGTCGCCCAGCGACAGGGCCAGTGCGCTGGCCGACAGCAGCAGGCCGGCGCACAGGGTGGTGAAACGCAGGGAAGTGCGGATCATGAAGCTTTCCTTGTAAACAGATGAATACGGGTGTCAGCGAACCTGGTCGACCTTGATGCGTACAGTTTTCGGGTCACTGCCGTCGAGCATGACACCATGGTGTTCGGTATTGATGAACAGCAGCTTGCCATCCAGCTCGATGCGCGCACTCACTGCATAGCGGTGGCCGGGTTTGACCTGGGCTGGGTCGTAGCTGAGGTGGAACGGCAGCGGCACGTTGCCTTTGACCGGGCCGGCCTGGCGGGCGAGGGTCACGGCAGGGGCGTCCATCAGCGAAACATCCTGCAGCTCCACGCTCAAGGTAGCCGCAGGCGGCAGGGCGATACGCTGCAGGTAGAAGACTTCACCGTCCAGGCTGGCCTGGGTGGATGGGGTTTGGCTGGAACAGGCTGCGAGCAGGGATGCGCAACACAGCATAAAGAGCTTTTTCATGGAATCTCCATAGGTCCTTGGAGCTGGCTTGTGGCCAACCCCAGGGACTTTAGCGGATTTTCCCGGTAGATGAACCGTTAGAGGGTCGAAGTTTCCAGGCCATCGTCACGGTGCAGGGCCACCTGGCGGATCGACAGGCGCAGCTCGGCCGACAGCACACGCTTGGCCACGCCCTCGGCCAGCTCGCCCAGCTTGTCGTGATAGCCCAGCTTGCCTTGGCCGTCTGCATGCACCACGCCTTGCTGGAGCAGAGTCTGGATGAAGTGGCGGAACAGCGTTTTGTCGAAGAACTCCGGTGCATTCAGGCCATGCAGGATCGACAGGCGCTGGGCCATCATCACGCACAGGTCCTCCAGCGCTTCGGCGCTGAGTGTGTTTTGCCCGCTGTTGAGCAGCAGCGAGGTGGCCATGTAGAAGCGCTGCAGGGTCTGGGTGATGGTGCGGGCGAGCAGGGTCAGCAGCACGAACTGCCGCGAACTGGGCGCCGGGCGTACGTAAACGTCGTTCTCCTGGCGCAGCAGGCCTTGCTCGACCAGCGCGGCCAGCCATTGGTCGATCACCTCGTCCAGTTGCTCTGGCGTCCAGCGCAGGAACAGTTCGGCCTGCAGGTACGGGTACAACGCGTGCACATACTGGCCCAGCAGTTCGCGGCTCATGCGCGAGCTGCTGAGGAAGAAGCTGGCCAGCAGCGCCGGCAGGGCGAAAATGTGCAGCACGTTGTTGCGGTAATAGGTCATCAGTACCGCATTGCCTTCATCCAGGTAGAGGATGCGGCCCAGGGCGTCCTTCTGCTCGGCCACCAGGTTCATGCTGCGCACGTGTTCGATCAGTGCCTGGCCGTCGCCGTCTGGCAGGGTGGTGTGCGGCGAGTAGGGCACCTGGCGCAACAAGGCCAGGTAAAGGTCGAGCACGCGGGTCAGGGCGCGTTCGTCCAGGGCCAGGCGGCTGGTGGACAGCAGCGCCAGGGCCACCAGGTTGACCGGGTTGATGGCGGCCGCCTCGTTGAGGTGACGGGCCACGGTTTCGCCCAGGCGAGTAGTGGCGGCGTTGAGCCAGGCCGGGCGGTACTGCGGGCCGTGATCCTGTTCACGCCAGCCCGGCTGTTGCTCATCGAGGAAACCGGCGAGACGGATCGGTTCACCGAAGTTGACGTAGACCTGGCCAAAGCGCTGCTTGAGCGCGCCAAACACCTTGAAGATGTCGAACACCGACTCCTTCTTTTTGCTGGCACCGCGCAACTCGCCCAGGTAGGTGCGGCCTTCGAGCACGCGCTCGTAGCCGATGTACACCGGCACGAACACGACCGGCGTGCGTGACGAGCGCAGGAAGCTGCGCAGGGTAATGGCCAGCATCCCGGTACGCGGCTGCAGCATGCGCCCGGTACGCGAGCGGCCACCTTCGACGAAGTACTCGACCGGAAAACCTTTGCTGTACAGGGTATGCAGGTACTCGTTGAACACGGCGGTGTACAGCGGGTTGCCCTTGAACGTGCGGCGCATGAAGAAGGCGCCGCCACGGCGCAGCAGGTTACCTACCACCGGCATGTTGAGGTTGATGCCTGCGGCCACGTGCGGTGGGGTAAGGCCGTTGCGGAACAGCAGGTACGACAGCAGCAGGTAATCGATGTGGCTGCGGTGGCACGGCACGTAGATCACTTCGTGGCCGGGGGCTATGCCCTGAACCTGTTCGATATGGTTGACCTTGATGCCGTCGTAGATCTTGTTCCAGAACCAGCTGAGCACCACTTCGAGAAAGCGGATGACCGTGTAGGTGTAGTCCGAGGCGATCTCGTTGCCATAACGCAGTGCCTGGGCTTCGGCCTTGGCCAGCGGCAGGTTCTCGCGCTGAGCCTCCTCGGCGATGGCCTGGCGCACCTGCGGGGCATGGATCAGGCCTTTGACCAGGTTGCGTCGGTGCGAGATGTCCGGGCCGATGACGGCGGTCTTGAGGTTGCGAAAGTGTACGCGCATCAGGCGCTGAGCCATGCGCACGGTGCGCTCGTGCCCTTTGTTGTGTTGCACCAGTTCGCGCAGGTGGATGGGCGCGGAGAACTGCACCCGGGTCTTGCGCCCCAGGATCAGCACGGTCAGCAGCCGGCGCAGACGCCCGGTCACCGCCCAGCTGTCGGCGAACAGCAGCTTCCATGGGCTGGACTCACTGGCCGGGGTCTGGCCCCAGAACACGCTGACCGGGATGATCTGCGCATCTTCTTCGGCATGCTGGCTGACGGCAGCCACCAGGCGCTCAAGCGTGGGCGGGGCGCCGCTTTTGTCCTGGCGGCCAAGCCAGTCCGGGTCGGGGGTCAGGTAGAAGAACCCGGCCGGCTCCTGCAGCGGGCCGACAGCCACCGGCAGCACCGGGCGCGGCAGCCCCGCCTTGGTGCACTCGTGGTCGAGCACGGCCAGGTCGGTGAGCGAGGGTGAGGGCAGCGCATAGAACACCGGCCGGCTGCGGTCGAGGTTGAGGGACGTGGAAGACTGGTTGATGGTCTCGGAGCGCACCCACAGGTACAACAGGCGACGCAGGCCGCCGAAGATCAGGCGGTGCAGGGGGGAATGGGTCATGGGGTGTGTGCCCTGGGTGTGATTTTCAGGTGAGTATCCAGCTATTTAGTCTGCCGTATCGGCGTAAGTTCAGCAAAAAACGGCCAACGGCGGGACCGTCATCAATTTTTTTTGTTCTGTGTCATATACTCGGCCTGCCACTTGCAGGATATTTCAGCAAGCGGCGTTGGCACGGGGCCGTGAGCTCGTGCCTGCAAGGCGATCTTCACAATAAAAATCCGGAGTAGTTCAGATGTCGTCTCGTGAGACTGGGAATGTAAAGTGGTTCAACGATGCCAAAGGCTTTGGCTTCATTCAGCGCGAAGGTGGTGCGGATGTGTTCGTCCACTATCGGGCGATCCGCGGTGAGGGGCATCGTTCCCTGGTCGAGGGACAGCGGGTTGAGTACTCCTGCGTGCAGGGCCAGAAAGGCCTGCAAGCCGAGGACGTAGTAGGGCTCTGAGCCTCTAGTTTCAAGCGTAGGAGCGGGCTTGCCCGCGAAACAGCCACCACGGTGGCTGCCACGGGCATGGCCCGTGTTCGCGGGCGAGCCCGCTCCTACAGAAACTGTATTTTCAGGTTGTGCGCCAGGTGATTTCCTCTTCACCGTCGGCGCTGATGCGGACCCAGCGGTCGGCATCTTCTTCCCCGTCTTCCTCGACCCAGCCACCCGGCGCGCAGCGCACTTCCACACCCAGTGCGGCGAATGCAGCGCGGGCGCAGGCGATATCATCGGCCCATGGCGTCTTATCGCTTTCCAGGTACAGGCTGTTCCATTTCCCTACAGCCTTGGGTAGCCAGGTGACCGGAATGTTACCGGCCGTGCATTTGAACGTCTGGCCTTTCTGCTGCCATTCGCTGCAGGGGCCAATCGCCTGGGCGAGCCACTCGGCAATCTGCTTGTGGTCGACGTCGGCGTCCTTCAGGTAGATCTCGATATCGGGTTGGCGCATAAGGGCTCCGGGTTTGCTCAGTCTTGGCGCACGAAATAGTCATAACGCATTGAAACCGTGACCTCGAACGGCTCGGGCTGGTCGATCACCCGGGCGCGTTTTTCGGCGCTGGCGCGCCACCCGTGCGGGGTCATGGCCAGCAGGTCGGCGCGTGCCTTGGGCACGGCCAGGGTCAGGCGGAACTCGAGGGTTTCGCTGTGGGCGTGGGCCATGCCTTCGGGGACGAGGGCCAGGTGCTTGTCGTCGGCGTAAGGGCGTACTTCATCGTACAGCACCTCGCGCAACTCCATCAGGTGGCCGCTGGTCGGGCCCACCCGCATCAGGCCGCCGCCGGGGCTGAGCAGGCGCTTGGCCTCGGCCCAGTCCAGCGGGCTGAACACGCTGGCGATGAACTGGCAGCTGGCGTCGGCCAGCGGCACGCGGGCCATGCTGGCGACCATCCAGGTAACCTGGGGCGCGCGGCGGCAGGCCCGCTTGACCGCCTCGCGGGAGATGTCCAGGGCGTAACCGTCGGCAGCCGGCAGGGCCTGGGCGAGCAGCGCGGTGTAGTAACCCTCGCCGCAGCCGATGTCCAGCCAGGCGCCGGGCTGGCGCTCGGCGGCCAGCTCGGCCAGGCGGCGGGCCACCGGGGCGTAGTGGCCAGCGTCGAGGAAGTCGCGGCGGGCCTCGACCATGGCCTGGTTGTCACCTGGGTCGCGGCTGTTCTTGTGCTGCACCGGCAGCAGGTTCAGGTAACCCTGGCGGGCGCGGTCGAAGCGGTGGCCGGCCGGGCACACCACACTGTTGTCGAGCCGGCTCAGCGGCGCCTGGCAAAGGGGGCAGGCGAGCATCAGGCGAGCAACCGGACCAGAGTCTGGTAGTAGATTTCGGTCAGCAGGTCGAGGTCGCTGGCCAGGATCCGCTCGTCCACCTGGTGAATGGTGGCGTTGACTGGGCCAAGTTCGACCACCTGGGTACCCATGGTGGCGATGAAGCGGCCATCGGAGGTGCCGCCGCTGGTGGATGGCTGGGTATCGCGGCCGGTGACGCCCTTGATGCTGTGTGCGACGGCGTCGAGCAATTCACCAGGTTCGGTGAGGAACGGCAGGCCCGACAGCGCCCAGTCGATCGACCAGTCCAGTTCATGCTTGTCGAGAATCGCCGACACCCGCGCCTGCAGGCCTTCGACAGTCGACTCGGTGGAGAAGCGGAAGTTGAACAGCGCGGTCAGGTCGCCCGGTACCACGTTGGTGGCGCCGGTACCAGAATTGAGGTTGGAGATCTGGAAGCTGGTCGGCGGGAAGAACGCGTTGCCTTCGTCCCAGTGCTCGGCTGCCAGTTCCGCCAAGGCCGGGGCGGCCAGGTGGATCGGGTTGCGGGCCAGGTGCGGGTAGGCCACGTGGCCCTGCTTGCCGCGCACGGTCAGCTTGGCACCCAGCGAGCCACGGCGGCCGTTCTTGACCACGTCACCCAGCAGGGTGGTGCTGGAGGGTTCGCCGACGATGCACCAGTCCAGGCGTTCGTTGCGTGCTTTCAGGCGCTCGACCACTGCCTTGGTGCCGTGGTGGGCCGGGCCTTCCTCGTCGCTGGTGATCAGGAAGGCGACCTTGCCGCGGTGGTTCGGGTAGTCGTGCACGAAGCGCTCGCTGGCAATCACCATGGAGGCCAGGCTGCCTTTCATGTCGGCGGCGCCGCGGCCGCAGAGCATGCCGTCAGCGTCGATCAGCGCTTCGAACGGTTCGTGCTGCCATTGCTGCACCGGGCCGGTGGGCACCACGTCGGTGTGGCCGGCAAAGCACAGCACCGGGCCGTCCTGGCTGCCGTGGGTGGCCCAGAAGTTGTCTACGTCCTCAATGCGCATCGGCTCCAGCGCAAAGCCCACGGCGCCCAGGCGTTTCATCATCTGCGCCTGGCAGTCGGCGTCGACAGGGGTGACCGAGGGGCGACGGATCAGGTCGCAGGCCAGTTGAAGGGTAGGCGAGAGCTCGGCAGGGGCCGTCATGGGGGACTCCGGGGCAAGGCAAGGCGGGGAAATCTGAGGGGCGTTATCTTATATCAAACCGAAGGGCCAATGGGGCCGCTTTGCGGCCCTATCGCGACGCAAGGCCGCTCCCACATGGGTATGCGGTTCCTTGTGGGAGCGGCCTTGCGTCGCGATAGGGGCGCAAAGCGCCCCCGGCAATCTCAAGCCTGCTGCGGTTCGGCAGCTTTTGCCTGCGGCTTGGGCAGCGACGACAGCAACGCCATCACCAGCGCCGCCACGTAAGGCAACGACTGCACCAGCAGCATCGCCACCCAGAAGCGCATGTCCGAACTCGGCAGCCCCTGCACCAGGTAGATACCCAGCGCCGCACCCCACAGCAGCAACATGATGAACAGCTCTTCCCGCGCTTCGGAAAGTGCCACCAGCAGCCCATGGCTGTCGGCATTCTTTGGCGTGCGGAAGAACGGCATGCTGCTGGTGAAGAAGCCGTACAGCACCGCCTTGGCAATGGTATGCGACAGCGCCAGCCCGGCCAGCGCTGCGGCAAAGGCGTCCTTGAGGTTGACCCCCACAGCGCGGCGGTAAAGGAAGATGATCTTGCCGACCTTGAAGAAGAACAGCGCCAGCGGCGGGATGGCGAAGATCATCAGCGGCGGGTCGACCCGGTGCGGCACGATAATCATCGCCGCCGACCACAGCAGCGCGCCGATGGTGAAGAAGATGTTCATGCCGTCGGCGACCCACGGCAGCCAGCCGGCCAGGAAGTGGTAGCGCTGGCCACGGGTCAGTTCGCTGCCCTTGCCGCGCAGCAGGGCACTGGCGTGGTGCTTGATGATCTGGATGGCGCCGTAGGCCCAGCGGAAGCGCTGCTTCTTGAAGTCGATGAAGGTGTCGGGCATCAGGCCCTTGCCGTAGCTGTTGTGGGCGTAGGCGGCCGACAGCCCCTTCTCGAACACGCGCAGGCCCAGCTCGGCGTCCTCGCAGATGCACCATTCGGCCCAGCCCAGCTCTTCCAGTACCGTGCGCCGGGTCATGGTCATGGTGCCGTGCTGGATGATGGCGTCACGGTCGTTGCGGGTGACCATGCCGATGTGGAAGAAGCCCTTGTACTCGCTGTAGCACAGCTTCTTGAAGGCGCTTTCGTGCTGGTCGCGATAGTCCTGCGGCGACTGCACCACGGCAATTTTCGGGTCGGCGAAATGCGGCACCATGTGCTTGAGCCAGTTGCGGTCGACGCAGTAGTCCGAGTCGATCACTGCGATCACTTCGGCGTCCTTGGCCGTGTGCGGGAGCAGGTAGTTCAGCGCGCCGCCCTTGAAGCCAGCGAGTGGCGCGACGTGGAAGAACTTGAAGCGCTCACCGAGCTTCTCGCAGTGGGCCTTCAGCGGCTCCCATACGGCCGGGTCCTTGGTGTTGTTGTCGATCACCAGCACTTCGTAGTCGGGGTAGTCCAGCGCGGCCAGGGCGTCGAGGGTCTGCTTCACCATCTCGGGTGGCTCGTTGTAGCACGGCACATGCACCGACACCTTGGGCCTGTAGGCGCTGTCGGCCTGCACCGGCAGGAACTCGCGTCGGCGCTTGTGAATCCATACTGCCTCGGCCAGTTCATGGGCCTCGGTCAGCAGCACGATAAACACGCCCAGCGCGCCAAGGGCAAGCAGCACGCCCACGGTGAGGCTGAACCAGGTGCTGTATTGCTGGCTGTAGTCATAGGCAATCCACACCAGCACCGACCCGCACAGGAAAGTGATGAAGGTGAGGAATGTGCGGCCGCGCTGGCGCAGCGCCGAGCCGTCGATGAACAGCACCATCAGCGCAATCATCGCCAGCACCACCGAGGCCACCGCCAGGGCGCGCCACTGCGGGATCGCCACCACGGGGCCGTCGAAGTTGAATTTTTGCTGGCGCTCGGCGTTGTACACGCCCCAGTAGGCGCCTACCGAGCCTTCGTCGCTGGCCTTCCACGGCTGGTCATAGGCTTCGATGACGAAGTAGTTGTAGCCACGGCGGTTGAGGGTGTTGACCAAGGTGCGCAGGTAGATGGCCTGGTCGGCCTGGCTGGCATCGGCACCACCGCGCATGCGGCCGTTGCTCGGCCAGCCCACCTCCGACAGCAGCAGCGGTTTGCGCGGGAACTGGTGCTTCAGCTCACGGGCGCGGTCGAGCACGAACTCGACCGAATCCTTCATCGGCACGAATTCCCAGTAGGGCAGGATGTGCGCGGCAATCAGGTCGACGTGCTTGGCGATCTCCGGGTTTTCCTTCCAGATGTGCCACTGCTCACTGGTGGTCACCGGTACCTTGACGGCTGCGCGTACCCGGTCCAGGTATTTGATCAGGTTTTCCGGGGTGACTTCTTCACGGAACAGCGCCTCGTTGCCGACCACTACCCGCACCACGCTGCGTGAGGTGTTGGCCAACTGGATGGCCGTGGCAATTTCGCGTTCGTTGCGCTCCAGGTCCGGGCTGATCCATATCCCCAGGGTCACGCGCAGGCCGAATTCCTCGGCCAGACGCGGGATATCGGCCTGGGTGCCTTCCACCGTATAGATACGGATGCTGTCGGTCAGTTTGCTCAACTGCTCCAGGTCCTGGCGCATCTCGTCGTCAGTGGGGTACTGGCCCTTCTGCGGGCTTTCGCCCAGGCGGAAAGGCGAATACGAAAAGCCAGAGATCTGCTCTGGCCAGGCGGGGGCGGAGACCGGGCGGTTGATCAGTGCCCAGAACCCGGTGAACAGCGCGGCGATGGCCAGCACCACAACCAGGTTCAGGCCGAATTTACGTGAAGACATTGTCGTCCATTTGTGTCGAAGTGATAGGACATTAAAGCAGGGTTGGTAGTGTCTTTCCTAACGATGCAGGCCATGGGCCCGCTGGCATATAATGCGCGCCGGTTTTTTGGGGTATGAACATGAGCACAGAAGATCCACGCTTCGCCGGCGTTGCCCGGCTGTATGGCGACCAGGGGCTGCAACGCCTGGGCCAGGCCCATGTGGGCGTGGTCGGTATTGGCGGGGTTGGCTCGTGGGTGGCCGAAGCGCTGGCCCGCAGCGGCGTGGGTGAAATTTCCCTGTTTGATCTGGACGACGTCTGCGTCAGCAACACCAACCGCCAGGCCCATGCCTTGGAAGGGCAGGTGGGGCGGCCCAAGGTGGAGGTCATGGCCGAGCGCCTGCGGGCGATCAACCCGGCGTGCACGGTGCATGCGGTGGCCGACTTCGTCACCCGTGAAACCATGGCCGAGCACATCCACGAGCAGCTGGACTGTGTAATCGACTGCATCGACAGCGTCATGGCCAAGGCTGCGTTGATTGCCTGGTGCCGGCGGCGCAAGATCGCCATCGTGACCACAGGTGGCGCTGGTGGTCAGATCGACCCGACACAGATCCAGATCGCCGACCTGAACAAGACCTTCAACGACCCGCTGGCCTCGCGGGTGCGCTCCACCCTGCGCCGCGATTACAACTTCTCGCGTAATGTCAGCCGCAACTATGGTGTGCCATGCGTGTTCTCCAGCGAACAGCTGCGTTATCCCAAGGGTGATGGCAGCGTTTGCCTGCAAAAAAGCTTTGTGGGGGAGGGTGTAAGGCTGGACTGCTCGGGTGGCTTTGGCGCGGTGATGATGGTGACCGCGACCTTTGGCATGGTGGCGGCGAGCAAGGCGATCGAGAAACTGGTGGCCGGTGCGCGACGCCCTTCGGAGCGGATCAAGCCTGAGTAATCATTCACAGGCCAACTCGGTCCTTGTGGGAGCGGCCTTGTGTCGCGATGGGCCGCAAAGCGGCCCCGGCAATCTTAGCGGCGGAGCTGAAAGTCTGGGGCCGCTGCGCGCCCCATCGCGACACAAGGCCGCTCCTACAGGGAGCAGCGTATGCCTTGGATTTAGTGGTTGGACGCCAACTCCGCCATCCGCTGCAACACCGCATGCAGCCCATTGCTGCGTGACGGGGACAGCTGGCGCTCTAGCCCCAGTTGGGTGAACCACTCGCGCAGATCAAGCCTGGCCAGCTCTTCACTGGTCAAACCTTGCACCCGCACCAGCAACAACGCCAGCAGCCCGCGCAACAAGCGTGCATCGCTACTGGCCTTGAACCGCCACTGCCCATCGACGAGTTCGGCCACCAGCCAGACCAGGCTTTCGCAGCCATGCACCCGGTTGGCTTCGGTCTTTTCTGCCTCGGCCAGCGGCTCCAGGCGGTCGCCCCACTGCATCAGCAGCCGTGCGCGCTGTTCCCAGCCCTTGCCCTGCTCAAACGCTTCCAGCGCCTGGCGCGCCTGTTCCGGCATGCTCATCGCAGCAACTCCAGGCCCTGATCAAGCGCCGCGAAGAAGCGCTGCAAGTCGTCGCTGTCGTTGTACAAGCCCAGCGATACGCGGATTGCGCCCTCCAGCCCCAGCCCTTGCAAGAGCGGCATGGCGCAGTGGTGCCCGGCACGCACGGCTATCCCTTGCTCGGTGAGCAGGTGGGCGATATCGGCGTTGTGCACGCCCTCGATGACGAAGCTGGCCAGCGCCGCCTGCGGTGCCCCCAATACCCGCACGCCCTCACGGTCAGCCAGGCCGCGCAGCAAATGCTGGTGCAGGCTGGTTTCGTGGGCTTCGACAGCCTGGGCGTCGAGGCTGGCCAAATAATCCAGGGTTGCCCCCAGGCCTATCACCCCGGCGATTGGCGGCGTACCCGCCTCGAACCCCAGCGGTGCGGGGCGGAAGCTGGCGCTCTGGTACTCGGCCAGTTGCACCATCTCGCCACCGAACTGCCAATGGCGCAGCAGCTCCAGCGCCCGAGTGTGGCCGTACAGCACGCCAACCCCATCCGGGCCGTACAACTTGTGGCTGGAGAACACATAGAAGTCGCAGCCCAGTTGCTGCACATCGTGGCGACCATGCACCACGCCCTGGGCACCGTCGACCACGGTCAGCGCGCCTTGTGCGCGGGCATGGGAAAGCAGGGCCGGCAGCGGTTGCCATGTACCCAGTACGTTGGACAGCTGGCTGACGGCGAGCACCCGGGTGCGCGGGCCTATCAGTTGCAGTGCCTGGTTCAGGTCGATGCGGCCAAATGCATCCAGCGGCAGTATCACCAGGCGCAGGTTGCGCCGGCGTGCCAGCTGTTGCCAGGGCAGCAGGTTGGCATGGTGCTCCAGCGCGCTGATGGCAATTTCGTCACCGGCTTCGAAGCGGTGCTCAAGGCCATAGGCCAGCAGGTTCAAGGCCGAGGTGGCACCGTGGGTGAACACGATCTGCCGTGAGTCCGCAGCATTCAACCAGGCGGCGACCTTGTCGCGGCTGGTTTCGAAGGCCTGGGTCGCCAGTGCACCGGGCAGGTGCTGGGCACGGTGTACGTTGGCCGCGCCATGGCCGTAGTAATGGCTCAAGGCATCGATCAGGGCTTGCGGCTTTTGGGTGGTAGCGGCGCTGTCCAGGTAGGTCTGGTGCTGCCGTTGCAGGGCGGCGATGGCGGGAAAGTCGGCACGCCAGGGGGAGGGCTGGAACATGTTCACGGGGCCTGGAATGAAAATCGGGTCTGGCGTGGTGCCAGACCCGATCTTAACATTTCAAACGCCGAGAATGCTCAGTTGTGAGCGTGCAGCGCCTCGTTCAGCTCGATGGCCGACTTGTGGGTCTTGCACTCTACCGCGCCGTTCAGCGAGTTGCGGCGGAACAGCAGGTCGGTCTGGCCGGCCAGATCGCGGGCCTTGACCACTTTGACCAGCTCGTTGTTTTCGTCCAGCAGGTTCACCTTGGTGCCAGCGGTGATGTACAGGCCGGCTTCAACGGTGTTGCGGTCGCCCAGCGGGATGCCGATACCGGCGTTGGCGCCGATCAGGCAACCTTCGCCCACCTTGATGACGATGTTGCCGCCACCGGACAGGGTACCCATGGTCGAGCAACCGCCGCCCAGGTCGGAACCTTTGCCGACGAATACGCCGGCGGACACGCGGCCTTCGATCATGCCCGGGCCTTCGGTGCCAGCGTTAAAGTTGACGAAGCCTTCGTGCATGATGGTGGTGCCTTCGCCGATGTAGGCGCCCAGGCGCACACGGGCGGTATCGGCGATGCGCACGCCGGCCGGGACCACGTAGTCGGTCATTTTCGGGAACTTGTCCACCGAGAACACTTCCAGCAGCTCGCCCTTCAGGCGCGCTTCCAGTTGCAGCTCGGCCAGTTCGGCCAGGTCGACCGCGCCCTGGTTGGTCCAGGCTACGTTTGGCAGCAGGGGGAAGATGCCAGCCAGGCTCAGGCCGTGTGGCTTGACCAGGCGGTGCGACAGCAGGTGCAGCTTGAGGTAGGCCTCTGGGGTGGAGGTCAGGGCAGCGTCTTCGGCCAGCAGGGTGGCGACCAGCGGCTTGTGGCTTTCGGCCAGGCGGGTCAGCAGGGCGGCCTGGGCAGCATCCACGCCTTTCAGGGCTTCGGCCAGTTTCAAGGCCTGGCCGTTGCTGAAGGCGATGGCCTGGTTGCCACCTTCGTAACCGAGAACAGGGGCTACAGCGGCAACCAGCTCGGCGCTCGGGTTGAGCAGCGGTTGTGCGTAGAACACTTCCAGCCAGGCTCCCTGGCGGTTCTGGGAGCCGACACCGAAGGCCAGGCTGAACAGGGTATTGGACATGTGATTACCTCGTGCGAAATAGGGTGGGGGCTCAGGCCAGGGCAGCGGCGTACAGGTCCGGCTTGAAGCCGACCAGGGTGCGCGCGCCAAGGTCCAGCACCGGGCGTTTGATCATCGACGGCTGGGCCAGCATCAGCTCGACGGCCTTGGCCTGGTCGAGGTCTGCCTTGCTGGCGTCGTCCAGCTTGCGGAAGGTGGTGCCGGCACGGTTGAGGATGACTTCCCAGCCGTGTTCGTCGCACCAGCGGTTCAGGCTGTCGCGGTCGATGCCTTGGGTTTTGTAATCGTGGAATTCGTAGGCGATGGCTTTGTCTTCGAGCCAGGTACGCGCCTTTTTCATGGTGTCACAGGCTTTGATGCCGTAGAGCGTGTAGGTCATTGTGTACATTGGGGTTGCAGGTTGCCCCAATCTCTCCGTTTTTCGATGTCAGTCGCGGGATTATGCGGGAACGAAACAGTGAGCGCCACGGGTGTGCTTGCCGGCGATGCGCCTCGCGGGCGGCGCTCGATCTGCGACACACCGTAGGCCTCAAGCCCTGCACCCCTGTGTAATACAAGGTCCACCCGGCACCACCACCCTCCTGAAGTATCATCATGTTACATATTCCCCCGTCACCTGCGACTATCGTGCAGCGGCCCCGAACCGTCGGTCGCCGCTAACATATTGTTCCAATGGCGATGTTTCGCCTTGCTATCGTTTCTGGTTCACAAAGGAAGCTTTCCCGGATGCAGTCCGCCTACACCGTCCTCATCCTGCTGACGCTGGTCAGCCTGTCGAAGCTGGTCGGCCGCATGATTCCGCTGCCCCTGCCGCTGGTGCAGATCGCTGCCGGCGCCTTGCTGGCCTTGCCGACCCTGGGCCTGCATGTGGCCCTGGACCCCGAGTTGTTCCTGTTCCTGTTCTTGCCGCCGCTGCTGTTTGCCGACGCTTACACCCCATTTGGGGTGACAAAATGGACACCATTTAATCTATATAAATCAATAGGTTAGGATTTTGAGTAGTGTCCATTTTTTTTCAAATTAAAATGGACGCCGAGGGACTGCAGAGCATGGAGCAAGGGCAGGCAAGGTTCATTCTGGGGTTTTCGACCTCACTGTTCATCTAGATTTGCACGCATAGGCGAGCATGCTCCAGAAAAGGAGCATGCCCTAAACCCCAGTCAATCTTCGAAACGTGGTGGAACGAGCTTTTCTCCATCTCGCCATTCTTCGGCCAGGCTCACGCCTTCAATGCCTCCCCAGACTTCGCTGCCGGCGTGGTCGAGTACGATGATCTGCAAGTGACCCTTAGCGCGCTTCACGCCTCTTGCCAGGACGCTGAAGACCTTCCGAACGGCGTCACGGTCTTCGTCATCCAGAATGGGTTCAACCTCTTCTGCCCCTTCATCATTGCCCTTCCTCACAGCGCTTTTCACAGGGAAGTAGACTTGGCTCGGCTGGTCGAAGATAAGCAGGTGAGGAACTGAGTGATCTGGTTTTTTCAGGAAATAGAGTTGGAGCGCTAGCAGCGTTGCGATGTGGTAAGCCAGCCAGTTGGCTCCACTGCCGATTTCCCAAAGGAAATCCTCTCGACCATCGTGCTTCACCTTGATCGCCAGATCTGGAATCGACAGGGTAATTTTTGCCTCTGCCCACTCGGCATCGAGATGGGGAGTGATCAGCGCGCAGATATCGCTAATTTCCTGCAGGCTGTTCGTGGTCTTCAGCTTAACCGCCGCGTCAGAGACCTGTGGCTCCAATGCCTTGATCCGGGCTTCTAGAGCCTCTACACGCTCTGTGAGCTCCGAATCTGAGCGGGCTTCGGTGTAGGTCTTGATGGACTGCTGCATGCTACCGAGGAAGCGGTCAATCTCGGTCATCCGCAGTGCATGTTTGGCGCTGAGCTCATCCTTTGCCTCAATGCCCTTGATCTCGGTGCGGATGGCGGCCAGTGTTTCGCTGTCCTGCCGGATAAGGTTGCGAATCCGTACGATCTCTCCTTCCACTGAAGCCGATACTTTAGGCGCTGATCGGGCTACCCGCTCGATGTCTTCCAGTGCGTTGCACAACTCGGAGAGCTGTGACGATGGGTCGACTGTTGGAAAGGCCAAGGGATTTACGCTGTGGTTATTTTCGGCTAGCTCTCTGAGCCACTTCGAAAGAGAAAGACGCTCTTCCATCTTCACCAGAGATGATGAGTAGTTTGTCGCCTCGTCCTTGATTTCCTTGAGGTCATCAAGTTTTAACTTAGCTATGAGGATGTTCTCCGCAATCAATGTTTCGCGATTACGCAGCGCAATCAACACCTCTGTTGATGATTCGATAGCCATGGGAGTGACAACTGCGTCACGCGAAGATTTATAAGCTATTCCTCTAAGCTGTTCCAGCAAGTGCAACCACTCACTGTGTGGCTGGGTATCCTCCGCAGTCAGGCCGTATTCGCGGGAGCGGTAGAACCACACGTTGGCCTCGGCTTTCCACTGTTTCGACACAGCGTCAATTGCTGTGAGTTCGCTTTGAAGGATCTTAAGTTGCTTTCTCAGCTCCTTCAGCTCCCAGACGATCTGTAGCGTTTTCGATTCAATAGCGCCGAGGATGAATGGGAATATACTTTTAAGCTTTTCTCGATTCCCGTAGCTATCTGCTTTATAAAAAAGCACATCGGGGTTTGCTACGATATTTTGTGGCTGAAAAGTAAATGCCATTAAATCTCGGAAGCTTGGGCGGTTTTTGAAACCAAATTCGGACATGTCATCACCAAACCCAATGTTAGGCAGGCCTGACAGTCTGTTCAGTATCTCCTTGACATTGTTTCGGTTGGTATTTTTGTGTTCGATTATCTCGGGTATCTCAATTACCTGCCCCTCGATAATAAACATATCGTCGGTAGAGCGCTGGTTGCCAGGTTCAATCCGAGCTATGAGCTTTTGCCCTTCGTCAGTCTCTACCAATATCCCAAACCATTTGCAGGTCTTGCGTATCGTACCAACTGGGATTGCGCAAAGCTCGGAGCATAGGCAGTAATCAATAATAGGGATTACGGCTGATTTGCCAGCCTTGGATGAGCCACTGATGACGTTTACGTTACCTGGCTTGAACTCCAGCTCTCTGTATTTGCCGCCGTTTTTAGGCCAGAGAATTAGTTTCCGGATCTGTAGTTTCATCAGAGCTTAATCCTTAAAATTGCTTGGACTTCCTGTAAAGTCAACGTCTTGCACCAGTGGCCCAGCTTTTGTGCGGCCTTCATCATGTCTGCTGTCTTTTTTTGCAGGTCTGCGGGAGCTTTAGGTCGTAGACTCTCAACATGCGCATCAGATGTATTCAGGGATATCAAATTGCTTTGTATGGCGATCGATATTGATGCCAGGCTAACATCCCGTAGTTTGAGCATTCGCCCCTGAATGCCAAATAAGATTTCTTGTTCCGATTTAAACTTTCCAGCAAATACGCGCAGCCCAGATGAGGGGTTGGTTGTTATGGCTGCATTTCGAAGCTGCTCGTGAAATAGAATGGGTAGTACGATGAACAATAGTAGCATGGTTGGCAGTTGACCTTGCCCTTTTGGGGCGTAGCCTTCAGTGAATCTCCATATAAGTGCTGCTCCTAGCGCCGGATTCTGCATTAGATAGATTTCGCGGAGAACCGGCTTGGGTCTAATAATCTCTTCCATGGATTAATCATCTTTTGAATTTTTATGGTTGGTCTGGGCCTATTATTTGGGCAGAAGCGACATGTAGGATGGATGCCAGCCAATTATTCGTTCGTTTGCCAAATACTGGAAAGTTCCCCTGGACATATATTCTGGGGTCGCCTTTCCGTTTATTTGAGGGGTCAGGTTGTAGCATCGTAAGTATACGAATTCACCCTGTTGTTTCTGGGTGAGATTTGCAGAACTACCTGTAATGTCCAGGAAATTTTCCTTCCACAAATTTTCAAGGTTATCTATAAAATCTTCAAACTGTGATTCGACTACAAAACCAATCTCACCCCAGCGAGTCTTGCCTGTTTTTGAACGCATGAAGTTGGCCATTGCCTTGGTCTTGTCCCGTTCGCCGCGCCCAATCAGTTCAAGCTGACGCATCATTATCGGATGGTTCAGCATATTGGCCGCTACCTCAAGTGGGTCGGGTGCTGGTACGGAGTACGTTAGGAGGTAATCGAATGATAACTTAGAGCAATGCGTTGATAGCCAATCTGCGAATTCATCCTTGTGAATAATTGCAGGCTTGCGTGCTCCAATTAGTTCGTCAGACCGAATCTTGATCCAACCAATCACTGACCGGCATACATCGTCTAAGGCTGGCTCGGCCACGGTGTTGGAAAGAAAATCTTTGATTGGCTTGACGGGGTCGCTGTCTCCACACTCACAGGAAAACTGTATGACCAGTTGGCTGAGTTTTTCAGGGTCATAACTGAGAAACTTTTTCACATATTGCTTGCAGCCTTCTGGCTTTTCTTTGTTGAACCTTTTCTTGATTGTCTTTACGGTTTCAAGCGCAATTTCTTTTGTGTGAGAGAAGTGCAAAAGTTCCGCTAGCTCCCCTGATTTTTGCTGAACAATATGTAGGCGGAAACGGGTACGACTCAGATCGATGTGACCTCTCTCAATGGCATCGATCCAGTTTGAGAATGTCTTCCATAGATCGGTCGACCAGTCTGAAATGGGATTGGTGGCGAGCCCGCTCTTTGCCTGCTCAACCAAGACTTGATTGTCCGGCTGAACCACATCAGTGTCGTCCAATACTTCCAATGAAACGACGGATCCGGAAGGCGCCTGGAGGAGGTGGAAGCAGAGTCGAGTCGGCTGGATAGAAAATCCGTAGTACTGTCCAGGTGCCGAGGTGGGGTTCGATGAAAGGTTTTGCATGCCTCAGTGCTCTTCCTTAGCGAGTCGTGCCGTATCTAGGCAGCGTTAAGCAGCTCTGATGAAAGCTGCTGTCATCGATATGTATGATATCAGATTGCTACTCTTGGATTCATCCGTGTCTGCTTCACTTATCCTTTGTGAATAGCATGCTAAACGTGCTTAGTCTCGCCAGGCGAGCAAGTTCGTCCCCATCCCCTCGGGCTATCGAAGGAGGGGAGCCCGCAGGGCGATCTCATTAGTAGCTAATCACGTCGGGCCCTGGATAAATTGCTCCGTGTGCCTGCATGAGCCTCAGAGGCCGAGTTAGTTGGGCCTCATCGCCAGCCATTCTATTATCAAGAGATGCTTCTACATCGCCAAAATTGTGGAATTGCTTGGGATTGAACCCTGTTCAGTCTTCCGCAGGCACCGTCCTATCCCACAGGTAACCGACAGTAGAGCGGGTGAGATTTAGCTGCCTCGCGGTCTCGGCCTTACTCAAACCAGCGCCTCTGCACTCAAGTACTTTTCGCAGCTTTAGGATGTCGGCAGGCCGCGCGGCAGGCCGCTTCTGAATGGTCATACCCGCCAGGTGCGCCCTGATGTCATCAGTGCTGATCTTAGCCTCAAGGGCTTTCAAATCTTCGGTAGCCTTGGCGAGTACGTCGGCGGTGGAGATGTTGTCGCGGGTCGAGAGAACGAGCGCCATCAGTGCCACAGGGTTCAATCCGAGCGCCTCGGCCAGCTCTGCGAATTTCTCGATGGTCGGATTGGTCTCGGCGTTCTCAATCCTGCTCAGGTATGTCCGCGATGCCGCGTGAGCCAAGCTCTCCTGCGTGAAGCCCAGATTCTCTCGGATTGTCCGAACGACTGCCGCAAGCGCTTGCTTCAACAAGGCGATGTCCCCAAAAAGCGAGGATATAGCCACGTTAGCGTGTACAGTTACACATCACATAATGTATAAAACTGTACTTTGTGGTGTTGGCGGGATCGCTTGCGTTTCCTAGAGCGCTAGCCAATGACGTCCCAAGACGTGACGGGCTCAAGCCGCGCAGTCCTGGCTTTGAAGATAGTCATACGGGGCGTGGCTCCGGCTGGAGCTGCACGAGAGCCCCCTCAATTATTCGCTAAATCGCATCGCGCCCCGTCGACCTATCGATCGAAGAAGGCGGTGCGGCTAGGTTACATCCGCAGTGGTTTTGAATTGTCGGGAATGAAGCTGATGTCAAATCGTGAGTGGCCGGAAAGCCTTCAGAGGGGCGAAGAACGGCAGAGCGCCTGTCAAGGTTTGCCCTGTGAGGTCGTTCGGGCCCAGGGCGTCGACTGGTCGGTACACATTGACGCGTACTTGTTCAGCGCTGCCAGAGTGGGGGAGAGATACGTGGCGCTCGTATACAACGACCAATCGAGGAAGTCGGAGGACGGAATGACAGTTGCCACGCCCCCCGTGTGGTGTGTTGAAGAGAGGGAGGGCTTCAAGCTGGTGCGTACCGCCGGAGGAGATCATTACGTGATCTCCAGCGAGCAGAGCTCGTGACAGTCTTTTGCCCAGGTAGTCCTCGTGGCAATGGGAGGCGATTCCAGTGGCCGGTCGCCCCAGTCTCAGCCAGTGCCCCGTGAGCACGCCACCTGGCTGCTCATGATGGTTTGTACAAAAAAGTCGCGCCTGCCTAAAACTAATGCCTTAAGGACGAAAAATGGCTGACCTCGAAAAGATAACGGTGATTATCAAAAATTATGACGTGCAGGCAATTAGCGATCTTGATGCACTTTATAATCGCGTAAGACTTGAAGATGAGCAAGGCAATACTTTCTATTTTAAACAAGTGGTAGTTCCAAAGTACCTAAAAAATCATGGTGCCATGGCAACTGAAACTCCACGAACCTGGTATTTTAAGAGGCTTTCGAAAAAGACTATCGTTATTTTGGCTTTTGAAAACAAAAATGGGAAAGTCGAATACGACCTGGATGACGTCCGTTTGATTGCAAGATCAACAGTGTTAAAAGGTGTAGTATTTTCGCTTGCTTCAGTTCCAGCCGCTATTATTGCCGCTACGGCCACGTTTGGCATAGGGTTAGTGCTGCTCCCTATGGGCCTGTGGTATGGATACAGGAACATCTTCAAGCTACCCGCCATGTTGAGTCGCAAAACACTCTTAAGCGATTTCGCGCAGCATGGAATCGTAGTTCGCTAAATTAACAGCAGGTGGTTTTGCGTGAGGTATGGGTGCGGCCTTTACAGGCCGCTGACCTTTTGGATTGATTACTCATCATCAAATGCCGCACGGTGCTGCGCTACATGTGCGAGATCGCGTTGCCACGCGTCGAGAAAATCAATCCAATCCTGTAGGTAATATCCCTCCTCGACCCTGCCTGCGAGGCCGAGCGCAATGACAAAGCGGGATTTCCATGGTTCTGGGATGTCGCGTTCGCGCACGATCCAGCAGCCCACCGGATGAGCTTCTCTAGGCAGCTCTACCAGTTGATCCGGATCGAGATGGCATTCGCTCAATGGAGCGTCATGATCGAGCCGCTCAAGCTCTTCCAGCCTCTTCAAGACTGCCTGAGCGCCCCGGTCGCCAGGCATCAGATCAGCCAGTTGCCGGAGGGCCTTCCTTCTTTCTTGTTCTCGCAGCCAGATGTCGTTCATGAGCAATTCCATGGAGAGTACAAATGTATCCCTTGTGATTGGAGAGGGATGCTGGTCATAGGTTACCCATGCTTGAAGCTGTGAATCTAGGCTGCATAATCCATGCGCAGATCAGAGGGGGTTGGGCAGTATCCCGCGACGCCTTGGCGAGTTCCTCAGGGGGGGGCTCAAGGCGAATGCTGAGCCGCGTGAAGAGCGGGGATCTACCCCGCTCATAGCGTCCCATCTGGGCCTCTAGGTGGTTGGCAATTTCGCCGACGGTCTCCATGCGTTCGTCAAGCTCATCGAGCAGGTTCATGATACTTCCCTTAAACCGCAGGTCGATATCATAGCGTCGAGACCATTATGACTGATTTGCCCACCGCTGAAGCACCTACAAGGAAGCGCCTCTTAATAAGGGAATTTATCTTGCTGGCAGGATTTCAAGATTGCTTGCTCCCCTCCGCTTCAAATAAGTTTCAAACTTACTATCATGAAGTTTATGTACGGCGTTAGTGTTGAGTATATAGCTTGCTTTCAGCATCGCGTTGTCTACGGTGGACAAAATTATATTGTCCTCAATCAAGATGATTCCGGAAAGATGGCGAGATATGTCTGCAAGTGTAATGTCGGATTTAATTTTTTTATTCATGGTTTTGGCTTTGGTTTGAGCCGTAGTGGTTGTGTCGAAAAATATTGAGCCAAGATTGTGAATAAACTCTTGAGGTATGCCCGTTGTGCTAAAGAGCATGATTTTTTCACTGGCCCATGGAAATACGACAAAAATAATTAATGTAGGTTCTTTGCGCGAGAATTTTTTTGCATGTGTTACGAGTAAGCGCTGGTGATTTGCAGCGTGGGTTTTCGAGTCGTAACTACTTTCCGCGAATATTACACCAGCTTCCCATCCAAATCGGTAGGATAGGCCATCGATAACTTTGCTACGGAAGTGCGAGGGTCTTAAGGTTAAGTCGATTTCCTCAACCAGCTCCTTTAACAGGTTGGTACGTTCTTTTTGGAAAATGTCGTAATCCTCATCCTCTGGATATTCAGGTAGGATTGTGAGCTTATTTATGCCTTTAATAGATCGGAATTCTTCAAAAATTCCATCCAGAATTCCACCGCTCTTGTCTGAAAGGATTTTGAAGTCGGAAACGACACCCATTGAAGGGATACACAAGTCGTAGTTGATGTTTTTCATTCCGAAATCGGAGGCGATTGCGTCAGATGCTGCATAGGTAACATCTAGACTAATTTCTCCAGGCCCCGTCTCTGCGTCACTCAGGAAGTAATCCAGTGCCGCCAGTTCTGCATAGTAACCTTCCCATCCACCTAGTTTCGCGACGCCATTCACCGCATTAATGATAGGGGCGGAAATGTTCTGGTTAGTGTCAATGGCGCTTTTGAGTCTGTGAAGGCGTGCCGCGAAATTCCTCCTAAACACCTCAAAATCTGTAGTGCTAGCTACTGCTCCAACAATATTGTTCCATGTTGTAGCTTCGGTGTTGAAGGTTGTTGTTTCTGGGCCGAAAATATTATTTACTAAATCAGCGTAGCACTTCAATTTTGTCATGTGCAAACCTATGTTCTTTAGTTTTTAGAATCTATCGGGTAACTGCATGGCTGCCGCCGAACTCAAATATTGGCAAGCGCTGATTTCACGCCTTTTAGAACTGGTATCAATGTGTAAATATATTTTTTGTCACTTTCAATGCCTGTGAGAAAGCTTTCAAAGTGATAACGTTTTTCTTTGAAGAAATTATTGATTGCCTCAAGGAATTCCAGCATCTCATCTTGTGTCTGTATTTTGGCTGTTTCATCAGAAACTGCGTTGAGAATTCTATTCTGAGTGTCTTGATTTAGGTATTGATAGAGCTTTACCAGCTCATGGGATCTGAATTCTTTTTTAACCTCAAGGCGGCTGTGAAGAATTGTTACTACACCTGGCGAGTCATTCAGGTACTGCTCTATTGTAGTGACTATTTCATCGTCATCCGTCATTTGTATAAAGGCAGGATCGAAGACCCTTTCGACTAGCTGCGATTTGAAGTAAAGCTCTAGTGCTAATGCGCCGTTAGTGAAAAGTACATTTAGCCTTGGATCATCATAGGGGTTCAATTGTTGAGACAAGGCAATGGCTACATCCCCAAATGCAGAGGCACTCTCGATAATGTACGTGTGATCAATCCAGATTGTGGATTCAAAGCCCGGATTTGCTCGCTGGTGGCTTTTTGACTTGGGCATGACGCGTCCTTGATGACCTAGTCGGAGGTGCCATACTAACGATATCAATTTGACAGTGTCGAGTGAGTCGACTTGTTGCCGTATCTGATGGCCTAATGAAGTGAGCACCATTTTGGCTGGATCACGTTGGACTATCGTTCCCCCTTCATCGGGCCTTCGGATCGAACGCCGCCAGACGCTCCGGCTACGGTTAAGATTCACGTGCCAGGTGCAAATGAGCGCCTGGCAATGTGTGGTGTGATTACTCAGACAGTCGGCGTGCTGGGCGTCGTATCAACTAGGTGGGGGCAATTATGGAGAAGCGCATGGTCGCGTTGGAGCGCCACAACCTACCTGAGCTGGAGATCATCGAGCGCCTGGCAGCGACAGTAGGCCCTGAGGCGTTTGAGGCCGACGTGCGACGCCTATCGGAGCTGCATACTGTCGATCCTGAGTCAGCCATTCAATCGATCAGGCGCTTTACTCACCCCTCCATCATTGGGATGAGCGACACACCCTTTCAAATATTTCAGCGGTTGAGTGACGACCTGGTTATGCGAGCGCCTGCGTTGCTGCAGCGCCCAAGTTATCGGTACCGGCATGGCGATAACACAGCAGTCCCTTTCGAGCTCTGGTTGGCGATCGTCCGGCATGCCCGATCGCATTTTGACCCTGCGGGGTTGGATGCAGAATTCTTGATCACAAGAATGCGTGAGGGGCTTTCGAGCCAGGAGGCCTTCGATGCTCTTATTGCTTCAAAGCGCCGCAAATGATGCCAGGGATCGATAGAGGGCGGTAAGCCACTCGGACGTTGTCCGCCACTACTCCATCGCTATGACCCTGAGGTTGGCCAAGAGAGGTCATCTCCCGCGTTGCAATGGCGTGATGACGATGCTCCACAGCGCTTCCGCAGCACCTTCTTGAGACAGCTTCTGGTCGTGACCGGCATAGTGGGACATGCCCAGGGTTTTCAAGTACAGGGCTTGATCATCAGCGTTCACCGAGAGGGACTCGTTGTAGCTGTTGCCAGCAAACGAATCGCCTTGGCTGTAGTAAATCCCGGCACCCAGCTGACCCCCTGTAAATACCGTCCCCCTGGCAACGTCCTGTCCATCCTTATAGATCACTGCGGAAAAGCGATTGGCATCGATTCGACGGTACACCCCTTCATAGCCAGGATTGCGGGCTTGAAGCTCATGAAGCGAGTTCTCGAAGTAGCGAGCGATGTACTCGAAGCTGTCGAGCAAGAACTGATCTTTGTCCCGCTGGGTAAAGCTCTTAGCAACTCGTAGGTTACTCGACCGAGGGCCGGCAGGAGTTGACTGGCTGGACGGCTGTGTAATGACTGACGCCACGCGCTCGATTTGCGATGCAGGACTGGGCACAGCCTGGCGGCATCGTTCTGCAGCCTTGCGTACCGCCTGCGCCACCTGCAGGAAAGCTACATCCCGGTCGGGCCAAAGGGTGACCGGTTTACCATCCTCAGGCGTGGCAAGCAGCTTGCCGAAGGGAGCATGGTGCCAATCACACGCGCGCAGAATCACAGGGATGACGATCGCGTCCTTAGCCGCGTGGCGCTCCATGGCACGAGCCATCTCGATGTTGTAGCAATAATCTGAGGCGATGAAGTCCGGGCTCACTAGGAGAAGGATGATTTCGTCACTGTTGATGTGGTTGTCGATGGCCGCATCAATTTCCTGACCTGCACCAATCCGGCGGTCATGCCACGTGTCGATCACGCCCTGGCGTTTGAGCATCGAGAGCTGCTTTTCCAGCTGATCACGAAGCGCTTCATCGGCATGGCAGTATGAGAAAAATACGCTCGGCAAGATCGGCACTCCCTGGATTTGTGATGGCTTTAGATCTTAGGGGCTGTCCTATGACCAAGTACAGGCCCTAGCCACACTGGAGCGTCAGACCTAGACCAGGGAGCGGTACAAGCGTTGGAAGTCAAGCGCCTGATTGATCGGTTGATGACGTATCGAAACTGCATCAGCCTTTGAAGCATGGCGTAAGGCACAGCAACGCGATCCATCGACAGAGTGATCCTGTAAAGATCATTGCTCCTTTCCCCACAAGATAGAGCTGTCCGAGCCTGTCTATTTTGGGCCTTTGGCCGGTTTACAGACCGATTCAATCCCCATTATAAACCTACCTCCTGTGAGGCCTGGCTCTAAGGCGAAATTACCTTGGGCAAGTTAGGGCTTCGCCATCAAGATAGGACGTCAGGGAATGCCAGCAAAGATTCAAGTCTCGGAAGCTTACTGCCTAGAGCTTGGGGAAGTCGTTTCCATTACAGATGCACGCAGGGCCTACTTCTCGCAGCCTGAGCCCAGAGCTCGTTTCACGTTTCAGTGTTCCTACGCTGATTGCATGGCGTTGAGCAAGCGGCCCACGATCACGGCAGTGAACTATGCAAGCTTGCCACAGGATACCTATCGGGCAGCGCATTTTCGCGACCCCGGTGTGGGTCATGCGCTTGGTTGCCACTGGCAGGATGAGGAGCCCGCTGTAAGCGATCAAGACCCGGGAGGAGAGGCTGCGCATAAGGATCGAGAGGCCAAACGTAAGCTCCATGATTTCATTGATGAGTTCGATCCCACCGCCGTCAAACCGAAGGATGGAGATGGGGTGTCAGGGAATGCTGGATCAAAGTCAGCCGATGGTCGTGGGAAAGGCAGCAGTGGTGTTGCGAAAGGCAATTCCTTCTCAACCAGAAACCGCACTAGCAGTTTCGAGCGGCTCGTCGAGTACTATCGCAACGCGCACAAGGATCTTCCGAGCACCGAGTTCTTTGGCCTGCAACTGAAGGTTACGGGTGAGGGGGAGATGCCGCTTATCTCCTACTTTCCAAGCATATCGAAAGCGGCACCCGATTCACCCAGTCGGGTTATCCATGGCGGGGCTCGACTGGAGCCCCGCAAGGGTAGTGGGTTCATGTTTTGGTTCATCGATCGTGTCGATGGAAAGGGCGTTTACCTGAAGGTCACCAAGCAGGAAATGGATGCTTACCGGTTCCGAGGCTTCTTTAACGACATCCTCGCCGAAGATGACGCTGACTATTTCCGAGTGTTCGGTCTGGGGCGTCTGGTGCTTTCTGAGACCAAGAAAAGCTACAGGCTTGAGATTGAAGACCTCAACCGTCTGACGATTTTTGCGGTCAAGAAAAAGCAGTTTGCGTAATTTTTGACGGGCGGTGATCGCTGGTAGTCGGCTGATAACCTAATCGTTGTGTTTGGCGGGTAGCATGATGTCTGTGGGTTGTGGCATACAGGCAGTCGGCGCTTTCCGTTGGGCGCTGTCACTCATGAATACGCCAGGGACGACATGGAAGATATTGAACGTCGGATAGCTGATAAGCACTTCAAGCCAGGCGAGGGGTTTCTGCAGATTTATGCCGAAGACCCAGACGGACAGATGTATTGCTCGCTTCTGCGCCAGGGCAGGAAGATGTGCGCTTCACTGCCCGGCGATAAAGTGAGTCTCTACTTTGTCGATGGGGTCAGGCGCCAAGCCGGCGCGGATTCAGAGCTCAAGGTAGTGATGGTATGGAAGGGTATGCTTGATTTGATATTCAAGCTGGCGTCCTTAGTGACCGTGCATGCCCGGCCCATACCTTCAACCTACCAGGCTGCGCCTTTGCCGTGGCGTAACGACGTCAAGGTCTGGCTTAAAGATGGCGTCTTCGACTGGGAGAGCCCGGACTATTGGTGGTTACACGATCCTGAATACCGGGCAACCTTCGAAACATTTACGTTCGCTATCTTCTGCTTCATCGTTCTGCATGAAGTCGGTCATTTTCATAACCTCCACGCGGTTCGCCGGATGGAGCGAGGTGCACCACTGGAAGCTGAGTCGGCAGCCGATCGAGAGCGGCTGGAGCGGCACGCGAGAGAGGTCATCGCCGATACCTATGCGATGCAGTTCCTGATGGATGAGCTGAAGCAGAGGCAATTTGCCGACGAGACGCACTATCATCCTCAGAGACACATTGCGATTACCTACGCGTGCTTCACTTTCGCGCTCATTTCAGTATCGGCAACATTCTGGGGCTTTAGCGTAGCCATCCCCATGGATGAGTCGCACCAGGAGAACTTCTACCCTGGCCATGCCTTCAGGCTTCGCGCGATTCAGAGCACAGCGTTGGAGCATGGAATAAATGGACTCGAACCTAGCCTGGCTCACGTCCTCGTTTCAGAGGCAATGAAGCAGAGCTTTGAAATCCTGTCGGCTATGTCGGACGGTGATTTCGTAACGTGGGATCAACCGCTTCAAAACCCTATCCATGGTGCTCATTACGAAAAGGTGTGCGAGGAGGTCAGAAACTGGTCGAACCCGTTTTACGGCAGCAAAAATTGATTTGTCGCCCTCGACCCTGAACGCCTCGGGGCCGGAGCCCTAGCAGGCATTCCCAGATGCCTTGAGCGCCTTCGGATTCAACACGGTTGAGGCCTGGAAGTGTTAGCAAAGAGAGTGGCTACGTTCGCCTGAAAAACCTGGACGCCATCGGGCCTAGTGTTGGGATGCCGAGTCACGGTCGCTAGCGCTTCTGCTCGATCTTTTACACCGATCACCACAGAATGTTGCACCGTCACCAGTGCTCGGTTCTGCCTGAGCACAAAAGCCTTCTGTAAGAGCGAAGTGGAAGCCCCTATGCAATCTGACGACCAACTCAATACTGTGGACGTGCTCGATCCTGCCCAGCTCAAGCGCATCGAGTCTCTGCACAGAGGTTTCCTGTATCAGCACCTATATGGTGTGGGCTGCTTGCTCTTGGCGCAGGCTGCCGGCGTCAAAGAGGTGCTAGTCGAGCTTGATGAAGACATCGAGCTCAGTACCGATGCCGGACGAGTCTATGTCCAGGTCAAAACTCGTTCTCAGCCGCTGATGCCTGGCGACGTTGCAGGTGCATTGGAGCGCTTCGAGCAGATTCGGAAGTCGCATGGGCCGGAGGGTCGCTCTGGGAGCGCAAAGTTCGTGATCGTTGCGAACCAGCCTCTCGGCAGAGCGCTTCAAGAGCAGGTAGACGAGGAAAAGACGCCCTCGGATCTGACCTATATCTATCCCGGATCGAAGGCCCCGCCCCCCGAATACCTTCCGCCTGCGTGGGTGAAATTGGAGGAGGCGGCCCAGTGGTGCGTAGACCTGGCTGAAAAGCTGCAGTTCTCTCTTCTCTCACCTTCCGCGCTGACTTGGAAAATGGCGGGGTTGGTGATGCTGGCGTCCGCAGGCGGCAACGGAAACGCCAAGCACGTATTCCGCACTTCGGACTTGCCGGGCTTGTTCGAGCAACTGATCGTGCAGCTGCAAGATTTTCCTACGCCGCCTGCCTCCTATAGGCCTCAACAGAACGAACCTGCACTCGTATCGGCGGAGCGGGTACGGATCATTTGCGGTTTGTCCGGTGCTGGGAAGACGACTTGGGCAGCCTACGCGGCTCTGCATAGCCCTGAACCATGTGCCTACTACGACGTTGGTGACCTCCCAGGGCCCGCGATTGCGAGCTCGATCGTGCGCGAGCTTGCCTCCAAGTACTCCCAAAAAGACCCCGAAGGTATTCGGAAGATTCTGTTGCCTGGTGCTAGCGGTTACGAAGCCATTCGGGCATTCGACCGATTTTTGGAGCAGGCTCAGGCGCCCTTGGTGGTTGTGATCGACAACGCACACCGCGTTCCAGTCGCCCACCTGCGAGATTTGCTGAACGCGACGCGCCACATCCGTTTCACTCTTCTGTGCCAGCCTCATGAAAACGTCCGTGAACTTGAAGCGGTCATGACGTTGCGGCGTGAGACGCTTCTCGGGTGGGATCTGGATACCGTGGCGCGGGTGGCTAGTGACGCCGGCGCGTCCGGCAGTGCTCAGGCATTTGAGGAGCTCCGAACATATTCCGGTGGGTTGCCGCTATACGTTGACAGCGCCGTTGCGGTTGCCATGTCGGAATATGGCGGCGACATCGAAGCGCTTTGTGTCGATCTCGGCCAGCAATCGAACGTAGTGGAAACGGCCCAGGAGGTCATCCTGGCTCGCGTTTACGATGGTTTCGATGAGGTTACCCAGAACACGTTAGCCATTGTCAGCCTTGCAGATACAGGGCTCACGCATGAGGAAGTCGTCCGTTTGCTATCGGCTACGCTCAAGCTGTCCCAAGGCGGCGCAGCAGCGGCCATCAAAAAAATCCAGGCGACAGGGACAGTTGAGGTGTTTGGCGCCAAGACACTCAAAGTCCATGACGCTGTCCGTACTTTAGGCCTACGTCACCTGGAGCTCATGGGCGAGCCCGTGATTACTGAGGCATTGGTAGCGCTGAAGGAGCTGCTGATCCGAAGCCTGGAAAAGAGTCGTGATGTTTCGCGGTTTTCGCTACTCACGCGTGTTTTCATCAGGCTCCACGATGTGATGACCCTGATCGGCCTCGCAGGCGAGGAACTGTTTTACGAGATGGGGATATCGGTCGACATCACCTCCAGCTTGAAGCGGGCACTTGATGCGGACGAACTCAACCCACACGAGGCGTTCTGGGCGCTTGATGCCCTTGTGTTTTCCTACATGCGAGAAGGGCGCTTTGACGAGGCGGCTGAACCTCTCTCGATGATGCAGCAGCTTCTTGATACTCACGGATTCGAGGCCCGCGAGCAGATCGCATGGGCGATGCGAAAAGTGCTGCTGGCGTCCGACCAGGGCCGTGCGGACGAGGTTGAACAGGCGGTAGCGTACGCCACCCCGAAAATCCCTGACCCCGACTACCGCCGAGTATTCGATTACAACCACGCAGTCGCACTGTGGAAATTGAAGCGCCACAAAGCCGCTGAAGCGATGTGCGAGAAAGTGGTCAATGAATACTTCGAGATCTTGGGGCTGACGCCTAAAGCTGTGATGGGCAAAAATTCGGATGTCCTGTGGGAGGTCATCAAGCGACCACCAAATGTCCATGAACACATCAAGCACCTTGCGGACGCCCTGGAAGTGTACGCCAAAGCTCGCGAAGGCCAGGGATTGAAAGCGCCCTTGCAACGTATCCATGCCATGAAGTTTTATGGAATGGTGGAGGGGTACGAGTCGATTGTGCGGGTCGGGCAAGACCTGGCCGATGAGTTTGTGGGGATCAAAGACTTCGTGGGTGCAAAGGAAGTCATGGAACAGCATGTCCTGCCGGTCGTTACTGGGGCAGGTCTTATCGGAAGGCTGGTTCAGGTCAGAAGTCAGTATGCGGTGATACTGGCTCGGTGTGGTGATCACCAAGGTGCAATCTCTGAAATCAGGCGGCTAGACCCCTACCTGGAAGGTGTGGAAGATTGGCAGAAGCAGGAGCTGCATGGCCAAACTCTACTGATTGGCAGCATCATCAGTGAAAGCAGGCGTGTGGCGTTCCGTTCCCAGGTGGGGGCAGTAGGTCGCAACGAGCAGTGTCCGTGTGGGTCAGGGCGGAAGTTTAAAAAGTGCCACGGGACATAAGCCCGTCGAGGACTGATGTGCCCGATAGCTACTCGGGCACGCATCTCTTGCCAAAGTTGGTCAGCTCAGGCTCGCTGACCAGTCGATCCGCAAATGGCGCATTTGGGGCTCCCAGTCCTCTCGCGGTTTTCTGGCAGCCGGCATACATGGAACCCTGCGAGCCAGGCGCTGCTCCGTCAAGGTGTACAAATGGAAAAAAAAATTGATCCTGTCCTTCTAGAGGCCGCAATTCGAGTGTTCGGTAGCGAGGCGCTTGCAATGCATTGGCTGATGACCCAGGCAAGCGCTTTAGCCGACAAAAGGCCGGTAGATGCGACCGTTGAGGATGTATTGGAGTTACTGTCTCGCCTGGAGCATGGTTTTGGTGCTTAACGAACCGAGCCTCCGGCTATGATAGGTTTTCATGTCGAGGATTTCGGTCAGGATCATCGTATCGGTAGCCCGTTGGGTCTTTCACAGCGATGTCCTATGCTCGATTCGCTGTGCTTGATCAAGGACGCGTGGCATGCCCAAGATAAAACCGTTTGATATGAAGCTCCTGGATCTCATCTTCGAGATGGAAGGGGGGTACGTTTTGGATTTTTCAAACGCTACCTTCAGCCGGTTCTTCCTCGGGGAGTTGGAGATCGATATTGATGATCAACTCTTCACCGCCGATGGTACGTCCAAGGCCAAGCGTTTTCGCAGCTTCCTAAACCTTGCAGATACCCAGACGTGTGTACGAGCCTTGAAGGCCGTGTGGGCCCATCGACAAGCTCGCTTGTTGCACGAAGGTCGAGATGACCCAGTCGCAAGTGCGGAAGGGCGTTTTCTGACCCTGATCCAAGATTTGGAATCGGGAACCTCCAGTAGCGGCGTTGCAGGAGACCCATTTGCCGCAGTGCGCAAAGTCAGCATTGATGAGGCGGCCAAGCTCAAGCAGGCTCTGCTAGATATCCATAAGCTCGCGGCTCAGGCACGTGGTTATGCGTTTGAAACGTTCCTGCAGCAGCTGTTTCAGGCCTCCAATCTCCAACCACGTGCCCCATTCCGGAATACCGGGGAACAGATCGACGGGAGCTTCCTGTGTCGCGGTGACATCTACCTCGTCGAAGCGAAGTGGGTAACTAACCCCATTGGAGCTGGTGAGCTTCATGTCCTTCAGGGCAAGATCAACGAAAAGGCTGCATGGACACGCGGAGTGTTCATCAGCTACTACGGCTTCACGGATGTTGGACTAGAAGCCTTCGGTCGTGGGAAAAGCCTGGTATGTATTTCTGGCAAAGATATCCGCGACGCGTTCGACAAACAGATTCCGTTCGCCGACGTTATTGACCGCAAGGTTCGAGCTGCCGCAGAGACCGGATCGGTGTTCGTTGAGGTGAACAGCCTGTTTTAGATCGAGAGCTATCTTCAGTCCGGGATAGCAGTTAGGCGTTGACTGACTGTATTCTTGCCCCACCAACAACGTAGGAAGCTAACAATGTCTCGCCTTGCAGAATTCCGCCGTCTAGAGCAGCAGCTTGCCCAGCAACTCGCCGAGCTCGAAGCAATGAAAAATGATGGTTCTATCCAGGCTGAAATGCAGTTTGAAGACAAACTCCACGCGTTGCTTGGCGAATACGGATACAGCCTCCGCGATGTGATTAGCATTCTCGACCCGCAAGCTGGCACTCGACGTCAGGCTCCTCAGGTTCATGAGAAGTCCACCCGCAAGTCTCGTGAAGTCAAGGTCTATAAGAACCCGCACAATGGTGAAGTCGTACAGACCAAGGGCGGCAACCATGCTGTTCTGAAGGAATGGAAAGCTGAGCACGGTGCTGAGACCGTTCAATCGTGGCGTCAGTGAGCGTCACTTCTTGACGCAGCGAATGCTTGATAGGTAGCCTCATCTGGAATTTGTCCAGCACCATTTCCTCTCTGAGTAAAAGACCTCTTTAACGGCACCCTAAACCCCGTCGTGGAGAGCTGGAGACCCCGAGCTAGACATCAAAAACCGCCCCTGATGGCGGTTTTTTTCTGCCTGTTTTCAGGCTTTGATTGGCTGTATTGGCTGCCATCAACGCGGTATGGAGTCCCAGAACCGGAAGTTCATCTTTGATTCCAGGTTTTGAATCCCCTGGGCTAATTTGACCAGCGTTTCATGCGGCAGATTACCCGCCTTCGCTTGGGCCTGAGCCTCGGCAAGGAGCTCTTTTCGCTGCTTGTCGCGATAGCGATTCAGCTTCAGGCCGGCAACCATCGCATGAGCCTGCATGGCGATCATTTCCTTGTACTCCCGGAAGAAAGGAGCAAAGGGGCGCACGCTTTCGGTTATGTCCTGACACACCTCGCCCTTGTCAGCTAGACGATCAAAGTGACACGGGTTCACCATGACGCCTTTGGAAACCTTGATGGATCGTACCCCACTGTCTCGGTAGATCTTGTTGACCAGTTCTGAGCAGTAGGAAAATTTGGCGCCGGCCCCGTTGATAGGCCTAATGCTGTAGGGCTGCTGGAGGTAGTAAGCGCTTCGCAAAAGCATGCGCTCACGATGTTCGTCAGTCACCGTGTTGAAACGAATGATCCGCCAGTTGTCCTCAACATTACTCAGTACCTCTGCAATGGTGTGGTGCTTGACGCCGATACCCATGTTGGCATCGATGCAGACCACATTCGCGTGCACCATTGCAGCGTGGCTTGCCCTGGCTTTCGAGTAGAACGGGGTCTGGGCTGCCACCAAGGCTTTGGATTTAAATTTTTTGCCGGTTACCAGGATGACGTCGCCGGTCTGAAGAATCCCGCTGAGCTCTGCGATTTTGGAGGAATATTCGTTCTCCTCGCGTCTGACCATCGCTCGGTACACAGGGAACTGATGTTCAGGCACACCACTCATCCGGGCCACGAAATCAATGCTTTCGTCCGGAGCGGCAGCGAAGTCTTCGAACGCTTTGGCGGCTTTGCCCTCGTCCGCCATAAGCTTTAATACATCCGCCCGTGCGATGTTCCGAACCTCTTCCGCGAGCACCTCTAGACCCTTCATTCCTGCTTCCTTTGACTTGGATGGCACACTGCCGAACGCGGCAAGAGAATTCCACTTCTCCATCTCCGCGTCAAAGGCAGACGTTGTAGTGCAATGCTTGGAGAATGAAGGTGTCGAGTACTTGATTGGTATTCCTGGTGAGGAAAACCTCGATCTGCTGGAGTCAGCGAAGCGCTGAACGACGCCGCGCACTGGGACTTCACCCGCTTTATGGCCATGGGGGTCTTGGACAGTGGGGGCGCGGCACCCTGCGCCTGGTTAGCGTACCGGTCGATCCGTCCTGGGGCATGCGCCGGGAGTTGATGAGCTAAAGCCTCACGACCAAGTTGGATCAGCTTTGGACAGTGTTATGCAAGTGACCTGATAGGGAGCAAGGCAGCGGTAGCTGTCCTGGCAGGATCAGACATGCGGCGCCACAAGGGGGTAGCAGAAAGCCACTAAGCTGGCTACATTCCATTGCTGTTCATGGCCAGGGAGTTTTTCGAACGACTTGGCGCTGCTGGGGCGGCGTGACACTTATGCCAAGGCCTCGAAAATTCTGGTCAATTTGCTGCAAGGATTAGCAATCATGTTGGTTAAGGTTTCAGCGTTCGACATAGATCTCAACTCGGCGATATTTGACCATCAGGCAGTTGCGGATATTGCAGCTGGGGTAACTGGGATCGTCTTTGAAGAAAATCGTACATTCTACTTTGACACAGCCGCATTTCCAGGCTTCTGCGTTGGCGTGATAATCACGGTTAAAGACCAAAAGAGCTTCTGCACTCTGGATGTCGGCGGTGCAGCTGGGGCTGTAATTAAGGTGAACAACCTTGATGAGCATAACCAGATCATGGACTTCAACTTCTTTGCATTGAATATAGAAAATGGAATTGGGGTTTATCAACACTATCACCAGTCCGCTCCACTATCGGTGCTAGAGCGACTGCTGAAGGTACAAGTTCGAACAGAGAAAGAACGGAGAATCGCCGCAGCCGTCGCTGCCGAAGAAGCAAGGCTCGGCAAGCAGTTGAGTGCTAGTCAAGCTGGCAAAATCCAGCGTGCGCATAAAAGCTACCTCAAGGTTGGAGTAGTAGTCAGACCTGAAACGCTCAAAGCTCAATTGGAGGAGTATGCGAAAATCAAAGGCATGGAGTACACCTATACAGTCCTGACTCCTGAGGTATTAGAGGCAACCCCTCTGAGCAACCGAATAAAAAAGAAGAAAGAGACGCTTGTTTTCACAAATCCAAATATCGTAGACAGTTTGGCGCGTGAGATCTCTGCCGCCGTCAGGCAATTCGGCATTAACCGAGGCAAAGTTATTGTCGAAGATGATGAAGGTGTAACCCGCCATATCAAGATCATGGATATGCCTGAGGTATTGTGGGAGCAAGAGTACGAAACCGTGGTAGCTTTGATAGACGACATCAACCCAAACGACTTCGCCAACAATGACTACCTGAAATCTCTCGTAGATCTATTTGACCATGCCGACTACACTCACCTCCTGCGAGCCAACGTCTGATGAGTACCTTTGGAAAGAGCGATGGCTGGGTCTTCTTGATCAGCACCTTGGTAATGATTGCAGTATGCGTTATCGCAGCTTCTATACCAGGACTGGTCGCCTGTTACAAATCCGTGCTCACATGCCTAGACCTTGAGGGCATGACAAAACTTGCAAAAGTCTATGACGACAAGCTACGGAGTGACTTCTTTGCCGGTTTCTTAGCCGTAGGTGCATTCTTGCTATCCCTTAAGACCTTTATTGTCATGACAATGAAGATCAATGTTTATGATACCAGCAACTACGAAGACACCTGGAAAAAGCAGTTTGCATTAGACCCTAGGGTCGGCCCACGCTACAAAGGTTTAAAGCGATTGAATGACTGCCTATTCAATTCAATATTGGCTTCATTAGTTGCAGCTGTGGCACAGGTCAGTATTGGATTAGTAGGAGGTGTAGTGATCACGATCCTCTGTGTGTGGCTTTGTGCGATCTCAGTCATATATCTGACATTCTGCTTGTATCTCGTAAAGCGAAACCTGGACTCTATAATACCTACCTCCTAAAATATATAGCGCACTGCATTAGCTGTTTTTTGAACCTTGCCACGATAAGATCTCTCCCTAAAACGGATAACAGACACCTGGCAATGTTATTAATGAGAGCATTGCCAGCCCGTGTGGGAATTCTAACGACACCCGATGATTGCCACTGCCGTGGTCGAGCCAGGCAAGGCCTGTGAGCTTCAGAGCGCAGTACACTCTGTCGAACTATCGGATTCAGAGGTGGCAAGTATGTCACGCGATGACTTCAAACAGAGCACCATAAAAAGACTTCGGGACAGGGTCGCACATCGGTGCTCGAACCCGAGCTGCAGAGTCGCCACGTCAGCCCCACAGGATGAGGAGGGGGTGACCAATGTCGGTAAAGCGGCGCACATATGTGCCGCCTCGCCTGGCGGTGCCCGCTTCGACGCTGGCATGACCAGTAACGAGAGGAAGGCCTTTTCAAATGGCATTTGGCTCTGCGCGATTCATGCCGATGAAATCGACCGGGACGTCAACACCTACACGGTCGAGTTGCTCCAAGGCTGGAAGAAACAAGCCGAAGCCACTGCTAAGGCCGAGCTCGGCAAACGCCAGCCCTCAGCTCAAGACGCACCCGATCTCTTGGCCATGACCCTGACTGGATTTCCAAAAAGCTTCTTGCCCACTGCGATTCAGAATGCCCATACAGCGACTGCACAAGTCCTGTCACAGACTGATCCTCGCTTCGATGTCATCACCAAGTACGATCCTCAACACGGTACCGTCTTCCAAGTGAGTGCGAAGGAAAACGTGCAGCTTGCCATGACGGTAGGGGGAAAGGATGCCCCAGTGGCTGCTACTGGTTTCAACGCGCTGTTTGAGCATGGCCAAAGCCTAGAGCTGGACATGACCAACGTCGCCATCCAGGGATCGCCACTGTTCGACGCGATCGTGGACATGACCAAAGGCGCGGGGGGAAAGATGCAGTTTTTTCGCCCTCCTACCCGTGTGATTCAGAAGATCATTCTGACGGATCCGGACACCCTAGAACCGCTGGTGTTGGACGATATGCCTGGAGAAATCGTGTGGGGCACCAAGTCGTTCCGCCTCAGGGGAAAATCCATGGCAGGGATGCTCAAGCTCGTTGCCGAGGTCGACGATGGGGGCGCGGTTTCCAATGTGAACTTCAACATCAGCGTTGAATGCTGGCAGTCGCGCCCGGTCAACCAACTGCCCTGGTTCTCGAAAATCGCGCAATTTGCTGAAGCTGCGCTCAACGGATGGAAGGTCTCCCTCATAGTTGAGCTCGATGGTGAGCGACTTTACGTCATGTCGATCAATTTGCGGCCTGAAGGCTTCAAGCGACTGACGACTTTGATGACCTATTTACAGTGGGCGAGACGCCTCACGGAGTTTCTGGGTATATCGATCAATGTTGACCTGACCTCTGGTCTCACAGATGAAGACTACGTTGAGCTGAAAGACAGTGTTGATGCCATTGATGGGTTCTACAAGCCGCTGGAGAGCATCAAATTCCCTATTCGAAGCGCGACGAGAATGGGTGAAGACGAGGCCAGCCAGTTCCAAAACCAGCGATATCGCTTCAAAGAATTCGACGCCACGGAGCAGAAAGGCATCAACGTATTTGGCCAGGCGGTTTCTTTACCCCCGGTTGACATCATGATCAGGAACGGGCTCTTGGAGCTGGTGAGTTACGAGAATTCGGTCGCCAGCTTTCATATCTATCCACTGCAGGACTTCGACGCGCACTGCCGGTTTGCACAGAAGTCATGAGAGGCGGCTCAGGGCTTGCTGATGCTTGGTCAGTCACCAAGGGCAGGAAGCAGACGAAATCTTGAATCGGCCTGTGCTTGCGAGCTGGAGGCTCTATTTACGGAGCCGTTCGCAAGCAGCTCGCGGCTGGAAGTGCTTGGTAGCCCATTACAATCTGAAAGCCTTTAGCACCATGCTCTCGACAAAGGCATGAACCGCATCATCACCCTCTTGCCGATCCAAAAGGTAGTTGGTGCTAACGTCGATTTCCTCAAAGGCGCAGGCGTAATCGGGCTTCAGTGCTCGACGACCCTCCGGCACTTCGTACTCCACGCGAATGATGACTTTCTGGTCGTTAGACAGATTCCAGAACTCAGAGAATGTCTGGGCTCGCGACTCGAACCAGAAGCGCACCCAGTTCGCGCGCAAAGGTTTTTTGCCTTTGCCTGCTACCGGTTTGAAGTCGCTGATCAGCATCAAGACGATGATGACCTCGTGCTCTTGGAGTGCGCGGTAGCGCCACACGTGTTCCTTATCGGCCACCTTAAGGGCATTGATGAAGTCCTTAATATCCACAAACCCCACGTGATTTCTGAATTGCAGCCAGTGGATACGCCAGTTCTTGAAGAAGCTATCCCGTAGCGCTTTCGTGCGCGCCGGGTCTTCGTCCACTGGGCAGAGCACTGTGTACTTGTGACTGGTACTAGCCTTGATGGGGCAGAAGGGCTTTGGCTGGCCGGGGGTAGCCGGGAAATGGCTGAAGGTGGAGTGATCCTGGGCCACGATCTCGCCCCGGATCAGTAGGTTTTGCCGGCAGCCAGGACAGGTAGCGGGCGGGCGATTGGCTTTGACGGTGCCGACAAAGGGCGGGCCAAACTCAGCGCGGTACTGAGAAATCGTGACGGGCTTGCCCGTCCAGGGATGTCTAGCGATCTTCATCAATAGATCCATCTAAAACGTCTGAGTGTCCTTGGAACGATCTGGAAACTCAAGGCGCATAGGTGGCTGTCAGCCCTATGATAGAGCCGTTGGTGACCCAAGCCGAAGGTCGCTGCTCAGGGGTAGCCTCAGCCGCGTCACTTTCTTCCTCGCTTACGTGCTGGCGGCGCAGTTAGGCCTACGCTTTCGTATCTGGATTCGCTTGAGACCAAGGCACACATCACCAGCTCAGAGCGGCTTCTGCAATAAACGGTTACAGATCCCGAATGCAGCTGCGACCATGGTGCAGCGGCCAAGCCGGGGCATCCGTCTTAACATATTGTTTCAAATGGCGATCCGACCTATTCGATCTCGCCGAGTTGTACTGGATTCAGAGGAAAATGCCGTATGCAGTCAGCCTATACCGTCCTAATCCTGCTGACGCTCGTGAGCGTCTCAAAGCTAGCTGGTCGGCTGCTCCCCATTCCGTTGCCACTGGTGCAGATCGGGGCAGGTGCTCTGCTGGCTTGGCCTAATCTGGGCCTACATGTCGTCCTCAACCCAGAACTTTTCCTTTTTTTATTCCTACCTCCGCTGCTTTTCGTCGATGGCTGGCGAATGCCGAAGCGCGAGCTCTGGCGGTTGCGCGGGCCTGTTCTGACCCTCGCCGTGGGATTGGTGTTGTTCACCGTAATCGGGGCTGGCTACTTCATTCACTGGATCCTTCCAACTATCCCCTTGCCAGTGGCGTTCGCCCTGGCGGCTGTGCTCTCGCCCACAGATGCGGTGGCCGTTTCGGCTATTACTCAAGGCAGGCTGCCCACGCCCTTGATGCATATGCTGCAGGGCGAAGCGCTGCTCAATGATGCATCGGGCCTGGTGACCTTCAAGTTTGCCTTGGCCGCAGCCATTACCGGGGTGTTCTCCCTTACCGATGCAAGCCTGACGTTCTTCCTTGTCGCGCTTGGCGGCCTGGCGGTGGGCGTCGCACTCAGCTGGCTGCTTGTGCGCCTGCGTATGTGGATGATTGCCCGTGGATGGGATGACCCGGCTACCCATGTGGTGTTCATGCTTCTGCTGCCATTCGCCGCCTATGTGCTGGCCGAGCGCTTGGGTGTTTCGGGCATCCTCTCGGCAGTGGCTGCCGGCATGATGCAGAGCTGGCTCGATCTATTGCCAAGACAGACCAGCACCCGGTTGCTCAACCGTAGCGTTTGGTCACTTCTCGAATTTGCTTTTAACGGGCTCATATTTTTACTGTTGGGCTTGCAATTGCCCGACATCATCAAGGCCGTGGTCAGCCACGAATCATCGCTCTGGCCCACGCTTGCATATCGCTGCTTGGACGTAATCGCGATATTTGCGGTGCTGGTATTACTGCGCTTCGTTTGGGTGCAAAGCACCTGGCGGGGTGTCGGTAAGATCCGTCGCTGGAGCGGGAAGCCCGAACTGGCGTTGTTACCAACAGCGCGTTCTTGCTGGCTACTGACTTTGGGTGGTGTGCGTGGGGCCGTAACCCTGGCGGGCGTTATGTCGGTACCGCTGCTCATTTCTCCTGGCGCGTCATTCCCCGAGCGCGATCTGCTGATTTTCATCGCTGCTGGCGTGATCCTGATGTCGCTGGTCTCGGCCTGCATTGCGCTGCCTTGGTTGCTCCGTGGGGTAGACAGAGGCCCGGATGAGGCCCTGGAGCAGGAAGTGCAGGAAACTTGGAAGCTCACTGCTGAAGCTGCCATCCACGCATTGGAGGCAGAAGACGTAGCTGTGCCAGGCGCAGCCTCAGATGCCGCTCAGGCTGCCATGGCTGCAGAGCTGAAAGGGCGCTTGATGGCTGAATACCGGGAAGAGCTGGAGAGCTACAACGACACTGCAGAGGCGCGCGCCTTGGCTCAACAAATGGATCAGCTTGAGCGCCGCCTGAGGTTGACGGCGTTGCGGGCGCAGCGCTTGGAGCTCTATAGCCTCCATCGTAAGCACCTGGTCGGGGATGACGTGGTGCGCAAGGTACTGGGCGAGCTGGACATGAGTGAGGCGAATCTAGGGCAGGGTTGATGATTATCGGATACCTCGCAAGGTCAGAGTGACACTGGACAGCCTCCAGATGTCACTCAGGCATATCACGACTTACCGCCTTTATCATTGCGAGTAGGTAGTCGGACAATTTTGGACGATTTGTATAGCTGCAACTCAGCCTCAAGCTCGTGGAGCTTGTTGTGGAGCATTATCTCACGGCCAATTGAAGCTTCTAGTAATGCGCGTTGATGTTCTGCTTCAGATTTGTAGTCCTTTTTCACTGCAGGCTTAGTTTTTTTTAAGGTGCTCGCCTGGATTGCACGGGCCTCATCAATGGCTTGGATCAACAGGGTGTTGGACTCTCTGCCGCTTTTTATTGCACCAGGCTTACGTCCTGCCTCGACGGCAACGGAGTCATTGTTTATCAAAGTACCTTTAGGCACAACTATAGTGGTGTTGCTAAGCATTCGGCTTATTGCTTGGTAGTAATGGCCATGCTTTCTAGTGTTCTCGATCACTGGGTGACCTCTGCGTAGATTCGCTCTAAGTCGTTAAGTTGTGCGATCTCTGAGCGATACTCTAAAGAGGTTACGTCCAGAACAGAAATGAGTTTCTGTTGCTGAGTCATAACAGATTTTATCTTATCAGGAAGTATCGCAGCGTCGGGGCATCCATTGCCCGACACGCATCGTGTTAGGGTAGGGTGTGCTACCATTTCACAACCATTGATACTCGTACACCCGCCTGTAAAAGTCGGGCGCCACGCTTTCCTACCATTTTTGAATTCAGATAGAGTCTTTTCTTTGTCCGAGAGCGTGATCAGGATCGGCGCCCCATAACCTTCTGCGTGTAACACCTTAGCGTGTCCTCCTTTGACCTCATCATGACGCATAAGAACATCCCTGATGTACATGATAGAGTCCAGCTCCGCCAGGTTGTCTTTTGAAAAGTCGTGCATGATATGGTCAGGCGACGGGTTAAAAACGCTACGCACCCTGGACGAGCCGCGAGCATAATAAAGAGACATTTCTACTGAGAGGTGCTTGAGCTGCCTTCTGAGTGAGGAGTGCCGTACCAAGCCACTTTTAGCAGCGTAAACTGCTAGGGAGCGCCGTAGCTGGTGCAACGTAAATGGCCAGGGTTGCCCGACTGCAAAGTTTCCACCAATGTCCCAGTCCTGGAATGGTGCAACCTCTTTCAATTCGTCCAGATCGGCTTGCTGAATGATGATTGGCGGTAGATCTGAATCGTGGTCGATTGAGTTGAGCTTGGAGACTTTGTAGTCCCCGACAATCGATTGCTCAGATCGCGAATTGAGTGTACTGAAATTCAGATAACTCCTGCTAATAAACAGGGGTAGGTCATCGAGATCTGAGTCTTCGATATAAAGCGCTCGTGCTGCGAGCCGGCAAATAGACTGACCGGCCTTAATCGCCGGAACCACGTGTTTGCAGGTGATCCAAGAGGTTAAGAAGCGATGTCGTGTTAACTTCGTACTGATCCCGATTAGGTGCCGGATTCTTCCATAGGGACGCTTCTTAACCCTCAAGCAATTATACTTCAAGCTCTGGGCTTCGCCTCGGCGCATACCGGAATACGCCATTACCTGGAGTGACGCGCAGTACTGTACCAGGCCGAGGAAACCGCTCAGGCTGGCGGCAGAATTAATATTGTATTTTTCTGTCAGTTCAATTAACCCAAGTTCAATGGCGACTCGCTGAAAGTTAGTTGCAGATTTCACCATTGTGTCCGGCACATCGTAATGCCACTCATAGCCGGTGAGGTAGGAATGACAAAGAAGTGAGATGTTGTTGACGCGAACAATCGCTTCTTCGTTTCGAAGGTAGTCGTCAATTACCTCTTGAATGGAGGTCAGCTTTTCGAAAAGTATTCGTGATGGAATGAAGGGGTGTTGAAAACCTTCTTGCTTCGGAGATTTCAGATACGGGATGACTTGTCCGGCATTAAAATAATGGCCGAAATTCTCTATGGTGGCCCCACTGATCCTAGTCAGAATGCCTCGGAGTGTTGCGAGATCGCCGGCATATAATCCTTTAGTGATCTTGGTAAGCACGCTTGCGTCGGACAGTACCTCGTACAAGTTGAGACCTGATTCGAAGCAACGCTTCTTCAAACGGTTCAAAACACCATTTGCTGTATGCATGTAGGCGGTGGACAGGTGCTCGTGCCATGGCGAGAATTTCGATAACTGGATTGCGGCCAATATTGTCTTCTGCTGGTGGGTCAGGGCATCCCACTCTAGAGATTTTGGTGATTCTGGCCTTTGAAACCAGCAATTATTGGGGCCGTTAGCAGTAGGGGAGTAAGCCGCGTAGCTCCAGTAGTTATTAACGAATCTGGATAGCGGCTGACCCTCTCTGTCATAAGTCATTACGAAGTCAGGGTCAGGGTTGAAAAAATCAAACCCCTCGGCAGACGCATATACCAGCGACGCCCCAGTCAGTTCGGTCTTGCGTTTGGTATTTGCCCTGCTCACTGTATGACCTCCATCTGGACAAGCATATCGAGTTTGAACTGCCAGTATTCCGTAATCGCCTCGTGCTGAAAAACGTCATGCCGGATATCTTGGACAAGTTTATTCCGGGCTTCGTCGATCGAAGATATTTCTGTGAGTATCCAGTCGACTTTGCGTAGCAGCCCGGAGAAAGCGTAATCGAAGCTTTCTTTTGACTTGGCTGCTGGTTCGGAAGCAAGAATCACATATTGCATGCTGATAATTTTACGGATGTCCTCGGCGTCTGCATGCAGCGAAAACTTATCACAGTTCAGACACCCTTCGAAATGTAAGCAGTCCGGTTGAAGAGATACTGTCGGTATTAACGACTTCGGGTCGTTTTCAGCGTTACAATGGCCAATTGGGATGGCTTTCTTTTTGAACTTTCTGAATTCTTTCGAGAAGGCGTTGAAGTATTCCGAAAAATCCTTCTCCCAGTTTTCAATGGTTCCCTTCGAATAGCTTCTGATGACGCTCCTTGGCGAATTTTGAAGTATGGTCGAAGCGGTTTCGGCGCCAACAGCATCGAAGGCGGTACTTCCGTTAATCGCTCGCCACTCGCGGTAATCAATGCCTACAAAATCTGGATAAAGCTGGGCCTGGATGCGCCGGTAGTGCCGGCGTAAAGCATTAACGGGAAGGCGCCGGACTTCGTTGTTCCGATACAGAGAAAGAAAAAGATATTTGTGCTCTCTTCCGTGGAGCAAAAACTTTCGTAGCTCCAGAAATTTTTCGAATGAGCTGAGAGTCTTGGCTCTGATTTCAAAGGAAACCTCTTTGCCATGAGCCCGATACTTAATGGTGCGTAGCTTAGGGGTTTTCTTGTAAATGCAATCCTTGAGTAGTAGGGAGTCGTCCCAAGTAAATGATATAATGGATTCTTCGTTGGCCGAGGTGTTTGCCGTAAACACTGTTAGGTAGGCATCATGCGCCCATTGAGCCAGGGTCACCCGTTGCCAGCAGGAAAAGTCACTATTGGCTTCTTTGAGCTTGAGGCTCTCTTTCTCTAACTTCCCAATGCACCGATCTATTGGTCGTTCCGAAGAGGTGAATGCCCATTGGGTAGCCTCCTCTAACGAATAGATTTGGCCCGTCTTGTAATTCCAGAATTTGCTCTTTCCCCATTCGGGCAGATTCGCGAGCATGCACTCCGTGGCGCCCCAAGATTTGTTGGGTAAAACCCAGACTTTTTCCCTGGGTAACGTAATCTGATGCGGAAATGATCTTTTATTTATGAGAAAGTCGGTGAGCTGATCAAACAGCTTTATGTTTAGAGCGTAGGATTCCCTTATGTCATGATAAGAGGGTGGCTCGGTGATTGAGTCAAGGTTCTTTCTGGATCGCTTGATGCGTTTGACGCCCTCCTGAAAATATGACATGGGCAAATCAAATATCCAGGAGCCTCCCATCATGCAGTGAGTTGTTTCAGTGGCCACCGTATGCTCACCTAATTTCCCATTCAGCAGTTCTTTGCGCAGGTGGCTCACCCGGCTGTCAACCGCATTTTTGTAGGAAGTTGCGTTTGACATTAGGTCAGGAAGATTATTGTTGTCAGCCCATCTTACTAAGTTGCAGAGATTGGAGACGATACCGGTTAATGACTTAGGCCTGTGGGCGCCTGTCAGAAACGATATGGAAATTGAAACCAGTAGTCTTCTTACTGCGTTGAATCTAGAGGGGCTCGAAGGCCTTTGATTGTCCGCAGCCTCAAAAGCGAAAAGGTAGGTGGGCAGCTTGACATCTTCAAATACTAGGTATGATTTTGTGAGGTTAAGGGTATTGATTAAATCCTCAATGTCCGCTAGCCCATGATGGGCTGGGCTAAATTCAATTAGTTTTTTGTAATAAGTTTGCTTGGCCATCTAGAATGATTCCATCAGCGTGGTTTCAATGGCCTCGTAGCCGGCGTTCAAATCTGCAGAAATAATTCGGTAATTCAGGTAGAGGAGAGTTGTCTCAATTTTTGAGTGCCCCATTCTGTCCTTAAGATTATTTAAGGCGCTAATAAAGCTCAATTCGTCCTTATTGATTCTCGCCCAGAGATCCTCTGCGTAGTTCATTCCAAAGGTAGCTCTCAGATCGTGGAAGCGAAATTTAAAGGGAGTGGGGCACTGATCGAGAAGGGGCTGAAGCTCTCGGCGTATGGTTTGTCTAAGCGCATCACCTTTGGGTATGTTCGTATAATCAGCCGTCGCGGCATCATCTTTCGCTGAATAATATGGGATGCCGTCATTGGTGATAAAAATATAGTCGTTCTCTTGGACGCTAGCCGACGCCTTGTTTTTTCGCATTAGGTATCTAGGCGAATCGATGTATACAGCTAGTCGATAATGTAACCACTCAGGAATGTAGAGTACATGTCTCTTGCTTTTCTTTGTGTCAATACCAGTCCCTCGCCCTACTGGCAGTGCAAATTTCCTAGTGCCGTTTTCCTTTGCGTCTCGACGAATATGGTGGGTTCTCAGCGTCAAAACGGTCTGAATTCGTCCACCACTAATGAGGCTAATTAGGCACATCAACTGTAGTTCGGTATTGCCTGTCTGAAGAAGGCAGTTAATGAGGTTCAGCTGTTCCTTTCGGGTGTGTGGTCGCAGAACTCCACCATCGTTAATAGTTCCGTCCTCGGAGGATTTTGCAATTGTCGACTTGGAGCCTCTTAGGCTGTTTTTTGTTATGACTTTTTGATGCTCAAAACCTTTGTCATCCAGATAGCTAACTATCTTTGTGGTTTCGTCCCAGAGCGAGTTTTCTGGTGAGAAGTCGTGCTGTCTACGAAGCCAAGTGTAGAATCCAAAAACGCATCCTAATTTCTTTTCTTTGGTGGACTCCCCCATCTCTCCCGCGTCAACTTTCCTGTTCAGTAAGGCGGCGTAATAGTAAGTCGGTCTTCTGAGTTTGCGAGTCGGGAACTCAAGGTAATTTAGCCCTGCGTCGTTCATTTCGGCCATGAATAGGCGAAGTTCGCGAGCGATGGTCATCAGCGTCTGGGCGTCCACCGTGCCGTTGTGATGGCTCGCTTCGATTTTGCTGAGGAGATACAAATTTCCGTGATGCCAAGGAGCGCCATCGCTCATCAGGAGGGCAGGGTAATGGGTGTACTCCGGTAGCTCTTCTCCTAGCCAGCTCACGAAGGGAAAAGGCTCTCCAGCTGTCCTGGGAAGCGGGTGCCCGTCAGCATCACGCGTCATCGCTGTGCTTAGCGCTAGTCGCCGTAGCTTAAGGATGTTGAGCTGGATGGGTTCGACGGACATTGTGGCTCCTCCTGATGTGTCCATAATGGCAGCACAGAATGGAGTACGATTCAAGCCATCCTAAACTGGGGTGTGGCTGGCGCATCCCCAAGCGTGAGTTGTGGCGCATTCGCGGGCCAGTGGTGGCGCTGGCCGTCGGGCTGGTGCTGTTCACCGTGGTCGGGGCCGGCTACTTCATTCACTGGCTGCTGCCGAGCATCCCGCTGCCAGTGGCCTTTGCCCTGGCGGCGGTGCTGTCGCCGACTGATGCCGTGGCGGTTTCGGCCATCGCCCAGGACCGCCTGCCCACCCCGCTGATGCACATGCTGCAGGGGGAGGCCCTGATGAACGATGCATCGGGCCTGGTCACCTTCAAGTTCGCCCTGGCGGCGGCGATCACCGGGGTGTTCTCGCTGACTGATGCAAGCTTCAGTTTCGTCCTGGTGGCGCTTGGCGGCCTCGCGGTGGGTGTGGGCCTGAGCTGGCTGGTGGGCCGCCTGCGTGCCTGGATGATCGCCCGCGGCTGGGACGACCCGGCCACCCACGTGGTGTTCATGCTGCTGTTGCCGTTCGCCGCCTACGTGCTGGCCGAGCGCCTGGGCGTTTCGGGCATCCTTTCGGCGGTGGCGGCCGGCATGATGCAAAGCTGGCTCGACCTGCTGCCACGCCAGACCAGCACCCGCCTGCTCAATCGCAGCGTCTGGTCGCTGCTGGAGTTCGCCTTCAATGGCCTGATCTTCCTGCTATTGGGCCTGCAGTTGCCGGACATCATCAAGGCGGTGGTCAGCCACGAAGCCACGGTGTGGCCGACCCTGGCCTACCGCTGCCTGGACGTGGTGGCGATCTTTGCTGCGCTGATCCTGCTGCGGTTCATCTGGGTGCAGAGCATCTGGCGGGCGATTGGCGTGGTCCGCCGCTGGCGCGGCAAACCGGCGCTGGTGTTGATGCCTACTGCGCGCTCCTGCTGGCTGTTGACCCTGGGCGGAGTGCGCGGTGCGGTGACCCTGGCGGGTGTGATGTCGGTGCCGTTGCTGATGGGCGCGGGCAAGGCCTTCCCTGAGCGTGACTTGCTGATCTTCATTGCCGCCGGGGTGATCCTGCTGTCGCTGATCAGCGCCTGCATCGCGCTGCCGATATTGCTGCGCGGGGTGACCAAGAGCCCGGACGAGCGCTTGCACCAGGAAGTGCAGGAAGCCTGGCGGCGCACGGCCGAGGCGGCGATCCATGCCCTGGAAGCAGAAGAAGTGATCGACGCCAATGCCCCGCAGGATGCTGCGCAGGCAACCTTGGCGACCGAGCTGAAGGCGCGCTTGATGGCTGAGTACCGGGATGAGCTGAACAGCTACAACGACAGTGCCGAAGCCAAGGCACTGGCCGAACAGATGGACTTGCTGGAGCGGCGCTTGCGCTTGCGTGCGCTGAGGGCGCAGCGGCTGGAGCTGTATAACCTGCATCGCCAGCACCTGGTGGGGGATGAGGTGGTGCGGCAGGTGCTTGGGGAGCTGGATATGAGTGAGGCGAACCTGGGGCAGGTCAAGTAGGCCCGCAGGGGGCCGCTTTGCGGCCCTGTGGGAGCGAGTTCACTCGCGAATCAGACGACGCGGTGTATGGCACCGGCTGCGCCGATGTTCGCGGGTGAACCCGCTCCCACAGGTTCTGCACAGAATTAAAGCATTGCTGAATCAGCGGTTCTGCAGGAAGGCGCGAATCCGCTCGGCCGCTTCGATGCACTCGGCCAGCGGCGCAACCAGTGCCATGCGCACCCGACCTGCGCCTGGGTTCACGCCATCCACCTCACGCGACAGGTAAGACCCCGGTACCACGGTCACATGCTGGGCTTCGAACAGGTCGCGGGTAAACTCGGCATCACAGCCCGGCACCTTGGCCCACAGGTAGAAGCTGCCGTCCGGGCGCTGCACGTCCAGCACCGGCTGCAGGATGTCCAGCACGGCATCGTACTTGGCGCGGTACTGGTCGCGGTTCGCGCGTACATGCGCCTCGTCCTGCCACGCGGCGATGCTGGCCAGCTGGGTTTGTACCGGCATGGCGCAGCCGTGGTAGGTACGGTACAGCAGGAACGGTTTGATGATCTCGGCATCGCCAGCCACGAAGCCCGAGCGCAGGCCTGGCAGGTTGGAGCGCTTGGACAGGCTGTGGAACACCACGCAGCGCTTGAAGTCACTGCGGCCGAGCTCCGCGCAGGCGGTCAGCAGGCCCGGTGGTGGCGCGTCTTCATCGAAGTAAAGCTCGCTGTAGCACTCGTCGGCGGCGATCACGAAGTCGTGTTCGTCGGCCAGGGCGATCAGCTTCTTCAGGGTGTCCATCGGCACCAGCGCGCCGGTGGGGTTGCCCGGCGAGCACAGGAACAGGATCTGGCAGCGCTTCCAGACCTCGGCCGGCACGGCGTCGAAGTCAGGGTTGAAACCGTTGTTTTCCAGGCACGGCAGGTAATGCGGGGTAGCCCCGGCCAGCAGCGCTGCGCCTTCGTAGATCTGGTAGAACGGGTTCGGGCTGATCACCAGGCCGTCATCGGCACGGTTGACCACCGCCTGGGTGAAGGCGAACAGTGCTTCACGGGTGCCATTGACCGGCAGGATGTGACGGTCGGCATCCAGCCAGCCGGCTGGCACGCCAAAGCGCCGCTCGCACCACTGGCCGATGGCCTGGCGCAGGGCCGGCAGGCCGATGGTGCTGGGGTATACCGCCAGCTTGTCGAGGTTGTCGGCCATGGCCTGGGCGACGAACGCTGGTGATTCGTGCTTTGGCTCACCGATTGACAGGGCGATGGCGCGTTTGTCTGCCGCAGGCTTCACGCTGCCCAGCAGGGCACGGAGTTTCTCGAACGGGTAGGGCTGAAGCTGGGTCAAGGCATGGTTCATCGGCGCAAGGTCTCGTCAATCGTCTAGTCGTTAAAAGGTCACGCGGGTAGGGCTGGTGTCACTGCCTTGGCCTGCTTGTAGCTGCTGCACGATGGCTTCCTGCAGGCGGCTGCACAGCTGCGGGTCGGACAGCGGCTGGTTGTCGGCATCAGTGATGAAGAACACGTCTTCCACCCGTTCGCCGAGGGTGGCGATCTTGGCGTTCTGCAGCGACAGGTCGAACTCCAGGAAAATTCGCCCCAGACGGGCCAGCAGGCCTGGGCGGTCTGGTGCGGTGATTTCGAGGATGGTCACTGGCCGCTGGGCATCGTTGAGGATGGTCACCTGCGGCGGGAAGTTGAAGTGTTTGAGCTGGCGCGGTACCCGGCGCTGGATGATGGTCGGGTAGTCCTCGGGGTTGCGCAGCGCTTCGGTCAGGCCGTCGCGAATCTGCTTGACCCGCTGCGGGTTGTCGCCGATTGAGCCGCCGTCGTTGTCCAGCACGATGTAGGTGTCGAGGGTGAACTGGCTGCTCGACGTGATGATGCGTGCATCGTGGATGTTCAGGTTCAGCTGCGACATGGCCGCCACCGTCACGGCGAAGAAATCGTGCTGGTCAGGGGCGTAGATGAAGATCTGCGTGCCGCCTTCGAACTCGCGCTGGGTGGTTTCCTTGATCAGCACCAGCGGCCCGCCATCGGCCGGTTGCTGCAGGATCGCGTCCGTGTGCCAGGCCACGTCGGCGGCAGTGTGCTTGAGGAAGTAGTCATCGCCCAGTTGCGACCACAGTTGCTCGACATCGTCCGGGTCGGTGCCCTCGCGTACAAGGATGTCCAAGGCTGCAGACTGGGTCTGGCGAATCTGTTCTTCGCGGTCCAGCGGGTTTTCCAGGCCGCGGCGCAGGGCGCGCTTGGTCTCGCTGTAGAGCTGGCGCAGCAGGCTGGCCCGCCACGAGTTCCACAGGCTGGGGTTGGTGGCGTTGATATCGGCCACGGTCAGCACGTACAGGTAGTCCAGGCGCGTCTCGTCGCCCACGTGCAGGGCAAAGTCGTTGATCACCTGCGGGTCGGACAAGTCCTTGCGTTGTGCGGTGGTCGACATCACCAGGTGGTTTAGCACCAGCCAGACGATCAGCCGGCTGTCCCAGGCCGGCAACTGGTGGCGCTCGCAGAACTTCTGCGCATCCAACGCGCCCAGCTCGGAATGGTCGCCCTGGCGCCCCTTGCCGATGTCGTGGTAAAGGCCGGCCAGGTAGATCAGCTCGGGCTTGGGCAGGCGCCCCATCAGCTTGCTGGCCAGCGGGAATTTCTCGGACACCGGCGTGTACTGCAGCTTGCGCAGGTGCTTGATGAGGTTGAGCGTGTGCGCATCGACCGTATAGATGTGGAACAGGTCGTGCTGCATCTGCCCGACGATCAGGCCGAATTCCGGCAGGTAGCGGCCAAGGATGCCGTAGCGGTTCATCCGCCGCAGGTTGCGGTGGATGCCGATTTCACACTTGAACAGCTCGATGAACAGGCTGGTGTTGCGGATATCGGTGCGGAAGGTGTCGTCGATCAGGTGGCGGTGCTCACGCAGCAGGCGCACCGTGTCGGCACGCACGCCCTTGATTTCGGGGTGCTGGGCCATCAGCACGAAGATTTCCAGCATGGCGAACGGTGTGCGCTTGAACACGTTCGGGCTGGTAGCCTCAATATAGCCGTCATGCAGGCGAAAGCGTGCATTCAGCGGCTGGGTGGTGCCGCTGTCTTCGTCGGCGAGGATGACCTCTTCGAAGTGCTGAATGATCAGGTCGCACAACTGGCTGATGCTCATCACCACCCGGTAGTACTGCTGCATGAACTGCTCGATTGCCCGCTTGGGGTTCTCGTCGCTGTAGCCCAGCAGTGCGGCGAGGCTGCGCTGGTGGTCGAACAGCAGGCGGTCCTCGGCGCGACCGGCCAGCATGTGCAGGGCGTAGCGCACCTTCCACAGAAAATCCTGGGACGAAGCCAGCAGTTCGTTCTCGCTTTCCAGCAAGAAACCTTCGCCGGCCAGCGCGTGCAGGTTCAGGGTGCCGTACTGGCGGCGGGCCACCCAGAGCACCGTCTGGATGTCGCGCAGGCCACCGGGCGAGCCCTTGACGTTGGGTTCGAGGTTGTACTCGGTGTCGTTGTACTTGTGGTGACGGGCCTTGAGCTCGGCGCGCTTGGCCAGGAAGAAGTCCTTGCTCGGCCACATGTGCGCGGTGCTGGTCACCTCCAGCGTGCGCTGGCGCAGGGCTTCGGGCCCGGCAATGGTGCGGCTTTCCATCAGGTTGGTGATCACCGTCAGGTCGGCGCGGGCCTGTTCGGCGCACTCGTCGACGGTGCGCACGCTCTGGCCCACTTCCAGGCCGATGTCCCACAGCAGGGTGAGAAAACGCTCAATGGCGTTGCGGTACTGCTCGTGCTCGGCGGCGCCCAGTAAAATGAGCAGGTCGATGTCTGAATGCGGGTGCAGTTCACCACGCCCGTAGCCACCTACTGCGACCAGGGCGATACCGCTGTGGTCGCCCCAGTCGAACTGGTTCCAGGCCTGTTGCAGGATATTGTCGACGAGCCAGGCGCGGGCTTCGATCAGCGGTCGGATTTCGCTGCCACTGCGAAAACGCTTGTCGAGCACCTCGCCGGCCTGGCGGATGGCTTTCTTGAAGGCGGCGATGGGGCTCGCCTTGAGGGCCAGTTCCGCCTGGAACTGGCCGCGATCGAACAGCTCGGGGTCCACCTGGGGCATCGCGTCACGTTCCTGTCGTCGGGTGGCCTGTCTCGGTGCGGTCAGGCCGAGGTGCGCGGGATGGTGTCGTCCTTGCGCAGGGTGAAGATCTCGTAGCCGGTCGCGGTCACCACAAGGGTGTGTTCCCACTGAGCCGAGAGCTTGCGGTCCTTGGTGATGGCGGTCCAGCCGTCGCCCAGCACCTTGGTGTCGGCCTTGCCCTGGTTGATCATCGGTTCGATGGTGAAGGTCATGCCTTCTTTCAGTTCCATGCCGGTGCCGGCGCGGCCGTAGTGCAGGATCTGCGGCTCTTCGTGGAACACCTTGCCGATGCCGTGGCCGCAGAACTCGCGCACCACCGAGAAGCCGTTCTTTTCAGCGTGCTTCTGGATCACTTCGCCGATATCGCCCAGGCGGCAGCCCGGCTTGACCAGCTCGATGGCCTTGTACATGCACTCCTGGGTAACCTTGGACAGGCGCTCGGCCCACACCGGCACGGTACCGACGTGGAACATGCGGCTGGTATCGCCGTGGTAGCCGTCCTTGATCACGGTGACGTCGATGTTCAGCGTGTCACCGTCCTTGAGCGGCTTGTCGTTGGGAATGCCGTGGCAGACCACATGGTTGATCGAGGTGCAGATCGACTTCGGGTAGCCCTTGTAGTTGAGGGGCGCCGGGATGGCCTGCTGGACGTTGACGATATAGTCGTGGCACAGGCGGTCGAGCTCTTCGGTGGTAACACCGGGCTTGACGTGCTCCTCGATCATTTCCAGCACGTCAGCGGCCAGGCGGCCGGCGATGCGCATCTTCTCGATGTCTTCTGCGGTCTTGATGTTGACGGTCATTACAGGCTCTCTACGGCGCCGCACGCGGCGCGAACAAACGGGAAAGGCCGGATTCTAGCAGAGCAGGGCGGCATTCTGTCGGGATAAAGGCGGCCATGCTGCTGTCTACAGGAGGCATTCTGGCCTGTTTGGCGGGGCGCTGCAAAAACCGCTGACAGACGCAACCTCATTCGGGTTTCGTTCGCTCGCGGTCTGTGGTATAACATGCGCCGCTTTCGGGGACGACCCCGTCAGCTTAAACCCACACACGTGTCGACACGATGACCTGGGTGCCCCGGATTTTCGAATTTGCGGGTTGGTCATTGGGATGCGTGGAGGCCCAACCCGACTTATCAAGGAACTATCATGTCCCAAGTCAACATGCGCGATATGCTGAAGGCCGGTGTGCACTTCGGCCACCAGACCCGTTACTGGAACCCGAAAATGGGCAAGTACATTTTCGGCGCGCGTAACAAGATCCACATCATCAACCTGGAAAAAACCCTGCCAATGTTCAACGAAGCTCTGGCTTTCGTAGAGCGTCTGGCCCAGGGCAAGAACAAGATCATGTTCGTCGGCACCAAGCGTTCCGCCGGCAAGATCGTCGCCGAGCAAGCTGCTCGTGCCGGTTCGCCATACGTTGACCACCGCTGGTTGGGCGGCATGCTGACCAACTACAAAACCATCCGTGCTTCGATCAAGCGTCTGCGCGACCTGGAAACCCAGGCCGAAGATGGCACCTTTGCCAAGCTGACCAAGAAAGAAGCCCTGATGCGTTCGCGCGATCTGGAAAAGCTGGACCGCAGCCTGGGTGGTATCAAGGACATGGGCGGTCTGCCTGATGCCCTGTTCGTGATCGACGTTGATCACGAGCGCATTGCTATCACCGAAGCTAACAAGCTGGGCATCCCGGTTATCGGCGTTGTCGATACCAACAGCAGCCCGGAAGGTGTTGACTACATCATCCCAGGCAACGACGACGCCATCCGCGCCATCGAGCTGTACATGACTTCGATGGCCGACGCCATCATCCGCGGCCGCAACAACGTTGCTGGCGGCACCGAAGTCTATGTTGAAGAAGCGGCTGCACCTGCTGCTGAGTAATAGGCGCTAGCGTCTACTTGGCACGCAAAAAGGGGGCTTTGCCCCCTTTTTGCCACCTTGAAATCCTGCTGTCAGCAAGGGCCCCGCATTATGGGTTGGCTGAGATAACAACAGCGGATTCGCAGAATTTAACGCCCGTGTCGAGCGGGTGGAATGGTTGAAAAACTTTCCAAGAGGATTTTGAAATGGCAGCAATTACTGCAGCGCTGGTAAAAGAACTGCGCGAGCGTACTGGCGAAGGCATGATGGATTGCAAGAAAGCCCTGGAAAAGGCTGGCGGCGACATCGAAAAAGCCATTGACGACATGCGTGCCTCGGGCGCCATCAAGGCCGCCAAAAAGGCTGGCAACGTCGCTGCTGAAGGCGCGATCGCGGTCAAGACCGACGGTAAATCCGCCGTTCTGCTGGAAGTGAACTCGCAGACCGACTTCCTGGCCCTGCAAGACGACTTCAAGAACTTCGTTGCCGAAAGCCTTGAAGAAGCCTTTGCCCAGAAGCTGACCGACGCTGCTCCGCTGATCGCCTCGCGTGAAGCTGCTCGTGAAGCCCTGGTTGCCAAGTGTGGCGAAAACGTCAACATCCGTCGCCTGGTGCGCGTTGAAGGTGACGTTGTTGGTGCCTACCTGCACGGCAACAAGATCGGCGCTGCCGTCGTTCTGAAAGGCGGTGACGTCGAGCTGGCTAAGAACATTGCCATGCACGTTGCAGCGTCGAACCCTGAGTTCCTGGATTCGTCGGAAATCTCCGCCGAGGCCATCGAGCGCGAGAAGAATGTCTTCCTGCAGCTGAACGCCGACAAGATCGCCGGCAAGCCGGAAAACATCGTTGAGAACATGATCAACGGCCGTATCACCAAGTTCAAGGCCGAAGCTTCGCTGAAAGAGCAAGCTTTCGTCATGAACCCAGAAGTCAAGGTTGGCGAGCTGGCCAAGAAAGCCGGCGCTGAAATCGTTTCGTTCACCTACTTCAAAGTAGGTGAAGGCATCGAGAAGCCAGTCGACGACTTCGCTGCTGAAGTTGCCGCTCAGGTAGCTGCTGCCAAGCAGTAAGACAGCCCCGTCTGTCGCCCCAAAGAGGCTGCCCGCTCACGCGCGCAGCCTCTTTGTCAAAGCGGGAGCGGTTTACGAGACCGTTGCTCGCTGACGCAGTCGCTGCGTCACGTTAGAGTTACATGCAGGCTCAAGCAGCCCGCCAGAATTTTTTACAAACGCCGCAGGAGAGATTCGCAATGGCTCAGCAGGGCAGTGGTCATCAGGCTCGCTATAAACGCATTCTACTCAAACTTAGCGGCGAGGCCCTGATGGGCTCGGAAGAGTTCGGGATCGACCCAAAAGTCCTGGATCGCATGGCGCTGGAAGTCGGCCAACTGGTCGGCATCGGTGTTCAGGTAGGTCTGGTGATCGGTGGTGGCAACCTGTTCCGTGGTGCGGCGCTCAGTGCAGCCGGCATGGACCGCGTCACCGGCGACCACATGGGCATGCTGGCGACCGTGATGAACGCCCTGGCCATGCGCGACGCGCTGGAGCGGGCGAACATTACCGCCATTGTCATGTCGGCTATTTCCATGGTTGGCGTGACCGATCACTATGATCGCCGCAAAGCCATGCGCCACCTGAACGCCAAAGAAGTCGTAATTTTCGCTGCCGGTACCGGCAACCCGTTCTTCACCACCGACTCTGCTGCCTGCCTGCGCGCCATCGAAATCGATGCCGACGTGGTATTGAAGGCAACCAAGGTCGATGGTGTATACACTGCTGATCCATTCAAGGACCCGCATGCCGAGAAGTTCGATCATCTGACCTACGATGAAGTGCTGGATCGCAAGCTGGGTGTGATGGATCTGACGGCAATCTGTCTTTGCCGCGACCACAAGATGCCGTTGCGCGTCTTCAATATGAACAAGCCCGGCGCCCTGCTGAACATCGTGCACGGCGGCGCGGAAGGAACCCTGATCGAGGAAGTTCAAAAATGATCAACGAAATTAAGAAAGACGCCCAGGCACGCATGCAAAAGTCGCTGGACTCGCTGATCCACGCATTTGGCCAAATCCGCACCGGCAAGGCGCACCCGAGCGTCCTGGGCAGCGTGATGGTGCCTTATTATGGCTCCGACACCCCGCTGACCAGCGTAGCCAACGTGACCGTCAAGGACAACCAGACCCTGCAAGTCGTGCCTTTCGAGCGCAACATGCTGGGCGCCATCGACAAGGCCATCGGCAGCGCCGGCCTGAATCTCAACCCCACCAACCTGGGCGAGTTGCTGCTGGTCAATATGCCCCCGCTGACTGAAGAAACCCGCAAGGGCTTCACCAAGCAGGCTCGCGCCGCGGCCGAAGATGCGCGCGTTGCCGTGCGCAACATTCGTCGTGACGCCATGGGTGACCTGAAGAAGCTGTCCAAGGACAAGGAAATCAGTGAAGACGAAGAGCGTCGTGCCAGTGCCGACATCGACAAGCTGATCAAGGATTTCGAGGCGCAAATTGCCAAGGCCACTGAAGCAAAAGAAAAGGACCTGATGGCCATCTAAGGGTCAGGACGCCTTCATGGAAAAGACCAAGCAGACTGTGCCCTCCGTGGTGCCGCGTCACGTGGCAATCATCATGGATGGGAATAATCGCTGGGCGAAGAAGCGCTTTATGCCCGGGGTTGCCGGGCATAAAGCGGGTGTCGATGCGGTGCGTGCCGTGATCGAAGTGTGCGCCGACGCGAAGGTCGAGGTGCTCACGCTTTTTGCGTTCTCCAGTGAGAACTGGCAGCGACCGGCGGACGAAGTCAGTGCCCTTATGGACCTGTTCTTCAAGGCGCTGCGCCGCGAGGCCAAGCGCCTCAACGAGAACAACATCAGCTTGCGCATCATCGGTGACCGCTCGCGCTTCCATCCCGAGCTGCAGGCTGCCATGCGCGAGGCCGAGGCGCTGACCGCCGGCAACAACCGCTTCATCCTGCAGATCGCAGCCAACTACGGTGGCCAGTGGGACATCGCCCAGGCCGCACAGCGGCTGGCGCGGGAAGTGCAGGCCGGGCACCTGCGTCCGGAAGACATTACCCCGGGCCTGCTGCAGACCTGCCTGGCAACCGGCGAGCTACCGTTGCCGGACCTGTGCATTCGCACCGGTGGCGAGCACCGCATCAGCAATTTCCTGTTGTGGCAGCTGGCCTACGCCGAGTTGTACTTCTCCGACCTGTACTGGCCGGACTTCAAACACGAGGCCATGCGCAATGCCCTGGCCGATTTCGCTTCGCGCCAGCGCCGCTTTGGTAAGACCAGCGAGCAGGTCGAGGCTGGAGCTCGTGCTTAATGCTTAAACAACGCATCATTACTGCGCTGATCCTGCTGCCGATTGCGCTGGGTGGCTTCTTCCTGCTCAACGGCGGGGATTTCGCCCTGTTCATCGGCTTCGTGGTGACCCTTGGCGCCTGGGAGTGGGCGCGCCTGGCCGGGTTGATGGCCCAGCCGCTGCGCATCGCCTATGCCGCGGTTGTCGGCGGAGCGCTGATGTTGCTTTACATCCTTCCGGAGCTGGCGCCCTGGGTGCTGGGTGCCGCGGTGATCTGGTGGGGGCTGGCCACCTGGCTGGTGCTTACCTACCCGCGCAGCAGCGAGCTGTGGGCCAGTGCCGCCTGCCGGTTGCTGATCGGCCTGCTGGTATTGCTGCCGGCCTGGCAGGGGCTGGTGCTGCTCAAGCACTGGCCGCTGGGCAACTGGCTGATCCTGTCGGTCATGGTGCTGGTGTGGGCCGCCGATATTGGCGCCTACTTCTCTGGCAGGGCTTTCGGCAAGCGCAAGCTGGCGCCGCAGGTCAGCCCGGGCAAGAGCTGGGAAGGCGTGTATGGCGGCCTGGCGGTCAGCCTGGCAATTACTTTGGCGGTCGGCATCAGCCGCGACTGGGGTTTCGGGCAGATCCTGCTGGGCCTGCTGGGTGCCGCGCTGCTGGTCATGTCCTCGGTGGTCGGTGACCTGACAGAGAGCATGTTCAAGCGCCGTTCCGGCATCAAGGACAGCAGCAACCTGCTGCCCGGCCATGGCGGCGTGCTCGACCGCATTGACAGCCTTACGGCGGCGATCCCGATTTTCGCCGTGTTGTTGTGGGCTGCCGAATGGGGTGTGATGTGAGTCGCCCGCAACGTATTACCGTACTCGGGGCCACCGGCTCCATCGGCCTGAGCACGCTGGATGTGATTGCGCGCCACCCCGATCGCTACCAGGTGTTCGCCCTCAGCGGGTACTCGCGGATCGACGAGTTGCTGGCCCTGTGTGTACGCCATCGCCCAGCGTTCGCTGTAGTGCCGAGCGCCGAGGCGGCCGTACGGCTGCGCGAAAGCCTGGCAGCGGCCGGCTGCGCCACCGAGGTGCTGGAAGGCGAGGCCGGGCTTTGCCAGGTGGCTTCGGCAGCGGAAGTGGATGCAGTGATGGCAGCGATTGTCGGTGCCGCCGGCCTGCGCCCCACCTTGGCTGCCGTGGAGGCGGGCAAAAAGGTGTTGCTGGCCAACAAGGAAGCCCTGGTGATGTCCGGTGCGCTGTTCATCGAGGCAGTGCGGCGCAGCGGCGCCGTATTGTTGCCGATCGATAGCGAGCACAATGCGATCTTCCAGTGCATGCCCGGCGACTACGCCCGCGGCCTGAGCGCGGTTGGCGTGCGTCGGATTCTGCTGACGGCTTCCGGTGGCCCGTTCCGCGAAACGCCGGTCGAGGCGTTGCTCGATGTGACGCCGGAGCAGGCCTGTGCGCACCCCAACTGGTCGATGGGGCGCAAGATTTCCGTGGATTCGGCCAGCATGATGAACAAGGGGCTCGAACTGATCGAGGCTTGCTGGTTGTTCGATGCCGCGCCGGCCAAGGTCGAGGTGGTGGTGCACCCACAGAGTGTCATCCACTCCCTGGTCGATTACGTGGATGGCTCGGTATTGGCGCAGCTGGGTAACCCGGACATGCGCACGCCCATCGCCAATGCCCTGGCCTGGCCTGAGCGCATCGATTCCGGGGTGGCTCCGCTGGACCTGTTTGCCATCGCCCGTCTGGATTTCCAGGCGCCCGACGAACAGCGCTTCCCTTGCCTGCGCCTGGCGCGGCAGGCTGCCGAGGCCGGCAACAGCGCACCCGCCGTGCTCAATGCGGCCAACGAAGTGGCGGTCGAGGCATTTCTTGAGCGGCGTATCCGCTTCCCGGAGATCGCGGGTATGATCGAACAGGTGCTCGATCAGGAGCCCGTCGTGCCGCTGCCCTCGCTGGACGCGGTGTTCGCCGCCGACCAGCGTGCCCGGGAGCTTTCCCGTGAGTGGCTGAGGCGTCACGGTCGCTGATGCAAGCCCGCCCAGGTTCGTGAGGGGGTTGGCATGATGCCGGCCCGCTGAACATCATTCGGAGATGGACATGACAGCGCTCTACATGATTATCGGCACCCTCGTGGCTTTGGGTGTGCTGGTCACTTTTCATGAATTCGGCCACTTCTGGGTGGCACGCCGCTGCGGCGTCAAGGTGCTGCGCTTCTCGGTGGGCTTCGGCACGCCGCTGCTGCGCTGGCATGACCGCCATGGCACCGAATTTGTGGTCGCAGCAATTCCGCTGGGCGGCTACGTGAAGATGCTCGACGAGCGCGAGGGCGATGTACCGCCCGCGCTGGCTGATCAGTCGTTCAACCGCAAGTCCGTGGGCCAGCGTATCGCGATTGTCGCAGCGGGCCCGATTGCCAACTTCCTGCTGGCCATCCTGTTCTTCTGGGTGCTGGCGATGCTGGGTACCCAGCAGGTCCGTCCCGTGATCGGTACGGTCGATGCTGGCAGCCTGGCAGCATCGGCCGGGCTGACCGCAGGTCAGGAAATCGTCTCTATCGACGGCAAGCCGACCAACGGTTGGTCGGCGGTCAACCTGCAGCTGGTTCGTCGCCTGGGCGAAAGCGGCACGTTGCAGGTTGGCGTGCGCGACGAAGGCGCCACGGTCGAGCGCCAGCTGCATGTCAAGCTGGACAGCTGGCTCAAGGGCGCTGACGAGCCGGACCCTATCCAGTCCCTGGGGCTGCACCCTTGGCGCCCGGCGATGGTGCCGGTGCTGGCCGAGATTGATCCGAAGGGGCCGGCTGCCGCTGCGGGCCTCAAGACAGGCGACAAGCTGCTGAGCGTCGATGGCGTGCCGGTGACGGAATGGCAGCAGGTCGTCGACAGCGTGCGTGCCCGCCCCGATGCCAAAGTGGTCGTGCGTGTGGAGCGCGACGGCGCTGCCCTGGAGGTGCCGGTGACCCTGGCACGCAAGGGTGAGGGCAAGGCTGCCGGTGGCTATCTTGGCGCCGGGGTAAAAGGTGGCGAATGGCCTGCCAGCATGCTCCGCGAAATCAGCTACGGCCCGCTCGAGGCGGTGGGTGAGGGCTTGTCCCGCACCTGGAACATGAGCGTGCTGACCCTTGAATCGCTGAAGAAAATGCTGTTCGGGGAGCTCTCGGTAAAAAACTTGAGTGGACCGATAACCATTGCTAAAGTGGCGGGCGCTTCAGCCCAGTCCGGCGTGGGGGATTTCCTGAATTTCCTGGCCTACCTGAGCATAAGCCTGGGGGTTCTTAACTTGCTGCCCATCCCGGTACTGGATGGGGGGCATTTGCTGTTTTACCTGGTCGAGTTGGCGCGCGGTCGTCCGCTGTCAGATCGGGTGCAAGGTTGGGGGGTCCAGATCGGTATCAGTTTGGTCATAGGGGTGATGTTGCTCGCCCTGATCAACGATCTGGGTCGACTATAAAGCTTCGCTCAATTGCGAACCTGCCGCGTTGTCGCGGCAGGTTGTTTATTGCCAGTTGGAATAAAAGGACTTCATGAAACGTCTGCTGCTAACTGCGGTCATGTCCGCACTGATGATCGCTGAAGTTCACGCCGAGTCCTTCACCATCTCCGATATTCGCGTCAACGGCCTGCAGCGGGTTTCCGCTGGCAGTGTCTTCGGTGCCTTGCCGCTGAACGTCGGCGATCAGGCCGATGACCGCCGCCTGGTGGACTCGACCCGTTCCCTGTTCAAGACCGGG